>ENA-UONU01001448-UONU01001448.1-human-gut-metagenome-genome-assembly--contig:-CS51-NODE-1448-length-17566-cov-4.247045_pt1 | contig 17566 bp, 17 predicted proteins | sample MGYA00242462_ERZ724009 | MGnify/ENA metagenome assembly ERZ724009 | reverse complement strand
GAGCTCTCCCAGACGGTTTTCCACCGGCGTTCCCGTCAATGCAAAACGGGTCTGCACGTCCAGGGATTTGACCGCTTTGGCACTTTGGGTGGCGGCATTCTTGATGTACTGGGCCTCATCTATGATCTGGTAACGGAAATGGATGCTCCCATAAGCCTCAATATCCCGCTTTAACAGATCATAAGAGGTGATTACCAGCTGTACGTGGGAGGGATCCTCCTTAACCCGTTCTAACAGTTCCTCCCTCTCTGCGTTTTTTCCAACTGCGGACAGAATGGTCAGGTTGGGGGCAAAACGCCTTGCCTCATGCTCCCAGTTGTAGACCAGAGAAGCCGGACAGACTACCAGAGACGGAGCCTTTTCCCCCTCCTCATAGACAGCCTCCAAAAGAGCGATCACCTGTACTGTCTTTCCAAGTCCCATATCATCTGCCAGGATACCTCCAAAACCGAAGCTGTCCAATGTCCTGAGCCACAGGTATCCTATTTTCTGATATTCCCTCAGCTTCCCCTCAAGATAAAGGGGCATGGGAAGATCGCTGTCCTCCACGGATTTCACAGCCCGGACCATGGCCTTTAACAGCTGATCCCGGTAATAGGACAGGCCCTGGCTCCCCTTCAGCAGATGATCCAGATAAAAAGCACGGTAGGAAGGGATCCGCACATGACCGCCCAACAGCTCTTGTTCCCTTATGTCACGGGCTGCTGCCATGCGGCCTACATCTGCCAGCCCTCCCTCCTCCAGCCGGAGGAAGCGCCCGCTTTTCAGACGGCAGAACTTCCGGTGAGCGCTGCATGCAAGAAGGATCTGCCTCAGCTCCTCCCGGTCCATTCCCCCTGTATCCACGGTAAGATCCAGCCAGCCCTTTCCTGTCTGCACTCCCACAGAGATCTGTGGAAGGGAGGTATCCGTCCATTGTCTCAGCGTCTCTGACACCTCCACCTGTCCCATGGAGGAAAATTCTTCCAATCCTTCTGTGAGAAAACGGTACACGGTTTCCTCATCCGGATCCATTGTAAGCTTCTCCCCAGCCGGATCTCTGTATTTGAAATATTTTCGGATGAGCTGGCTTACCCGAACCTCCTGAGGCACATCCCGGCACACAGTCCGGGGCAGATTTTCATCCTCCAATGGGTGGAAGGAAAAGGTTCCATAGGAAAGGACCGGCTCCATGATGATCCGTCCCTCCTCCCCTGTATCAAAGTAAAACACAGCCTTTAAAGGCTCCGGCTCATACGCCTTTAGATCCACGTCACAGAGCTCAAGCCGACAGAAGGGAAGGATCTGTTTTAAAACCCGCTCATAAAACAGGGGGATCTCCCTGGAGCCAATATCTGCCCATCCGCCTCTCTCCCGGCTCATCTGTTCCAGAAAAGGGCCTGCCACCCGGCTTCCTTCCTCACTGAACCGGTAAAACCGCGTCCCCGCCACTGCGTAGAAAAACCGTTCTCCCCGAAAGCAGGCTTCCACCTTCTTAGGGCTTTCTGTTCCCTCCGACAGGCCGGAAAGGGTGATGCGCAGCCCGTCTCTTCCTGTCTTTTCTAACTTCACATGCAATATAGGGTCACGGCCTCCGACGCAGAGAACCTGTTTTCCCACTCCCCATAAGCGGATTTCTATCTCCTGGCCGGATACCAGATCAAAAAGGACATCCCGGCTCATACGGCTTAAAGGGATCATCCGCATCGGCCCCTGTGTTCCCGTCAATCCTGTGATCAGAGACAAAAGCCCTCTGCTTTCCGGTGAAAACGCGGTTTTATGATGGTAGAAGGCCAGTTCCCTGCCGTAAGAGACATAAGCCCCATGCTCCACCGCCTCCTTAAAGGCTGACAGATCCTTGAGCTCATAAAACCGGGTGATGCCTGCCTTACATCCAAGAGAAACCTCTTTTCCGTCAAACATCATCACCGGCTCCAGGTGTACCCTGGATTCCTCCTCTTTTGACAGGATACGGGCCACTTCTTCGTTGGTGTACTCCCGGATCATGGCCTGAATCTGGGGACAGGTGTGCACGAGAGGCTTTGATGCCTCCTCCCTTTTCTCCCTGTAATATGCAAAAAGGGCTTCCTCATGGGAACACATTCCCCTATAAGAATCCCCTTTTTTGCAGGAACAGGAATAATCCCTTACCCTGTCCTTACTCAAATACAGCTGGACGTCAAAGACCGTTCCTTCTTCCTCCACACGGCCCTTGACCCCAACCTCTCCTTTCCAGAAGCTGCTGACATCCATTTTGACGATCTTCATCTGCTCCCCCTGCATCCACCCAACGGATCTTTGCTGATTTTTGGTGACGATTCGGCTGTACAGGGACACCGCTGCCCGTATACTCCGGCTTTGGCGTCCCCCAACCAGACGATCCTTCCAGGGATTTTCCACAGTCCCATCTAGTTTATTCGGATTACATGCGCACCGGAGCCTCGATCCCCAAAACTCCAATGCATGTCTCCAGAACCCTTCTCGTAAGGGAGATCAGGCCAATATAACTCTCTTTCCTGTCCTGGTTCTCCTCGGAAAGGATCTTGGTATCGTGGTAAAAACTGTTAAATGCGTTGGCCAGCTCGTAGATATACTGGCAGATCTTATGAGGAGCTGTCTCCCCAAAACTGTTTTCCATCACCTCGCTGTATCTGGCCAGCGTAAGGTACAGCGCCTTCTCAGAAGCGCCCTCACAGGCAGCCAGCTTCTTCTCGGAACCATCTGCGCTTACCTGTCCGCCGTTATCCCGGTATTTTGCCAGGATGGACTTGATCCTTACAATGGTATAAAGGATGTAAGGCCCGGTATTCCCCTCAAAGGAGGTGAACCGCTCAATATCAAAGACATAGTCCTTGGATGCCTGGTTCGACAGATCTCCATACTTCAAGGCTGCAAGCCCTACCACAGAAGCAGTGGTCCTTGCCTCCTCCTCGGACACGGTGCGGTTTTCCATGATCCTCTGGTATACCGCCTCATTGATCTCGTCGATCAGCTTTTCCAGACGCATAACGCCGCCCTCACGTGTCTTGAAGGGCTTTCCGTCCTTTCCGTTCATGGTTCCAAAGCCCAAAAAGATCATTGGCGTATCCTGCTTTACGATGCCGGACTTCTTTGCCACACGGAACACCTGCTCAAAGTGCATGGACTGCCGCTTATCCACCACATAGATATAACGATCCGGCTGAAAGTCCTGCTCCCGCTCCACAATGGTAGCCAGATCGGAGGTTGCATACAGGGAAGCGCCGTCCGACTTGCGGATCAGGCAGGGAGGGATTTCCTTGGTGTCCGTCTCTTCCGCCACATCCACTACCAGCGCGCCCTGGCTCTCATGGGCAAGCCCCTTGTCAACAAGCATTTGGATCATGTCCTCAATATAAGGCTCTGCGTCGCTCTCGCCCTTCCAAAGGTCAAATTCCACATTCAGGTTTCCATAGTTCTTTTTCAGATCCGCCACGGAAACATTCATAATATGCTTCCAGATCGCACGGAAGGGAGGATAGCCCTTCTGCAGCTTCAAAGTGGCCTGATGGGCTCTTTCCTTAAAGGCCTCGTCTGCCTTGGACTTAGCGCTGGCTGCCGGATAGATTTCCTCCAGCTGGCTGATAGTGAAGGGCGCTTCCTCCGGGAATGGCCCCTCAAAGGATTCGTCAAAATATACCAGATCCGGCTGGCGGTCCCGCAGCTCCTCAATGATAAGTCCCATCTGCAGTCCCCAGTCTCCCAAATGTACGTCACCGATCATATGATGGCCCAGGAAGCGGCCCATACGCTTGATGCTCTCGCCGATGATAGCCGCCCTCAGGTGGCCTACGTGAAGAGGCTTTGCCACATTGGCGCCGCCGTAATCTACCATGATCGTCTCCGGCTTTTCAGGTGCTTCCAGTCCCAGCTTCTCAGCCGCTGCCATTTCCCCGGCATAGGATGCCAGAAAAGCCTCTGATACTTTCAGATTGATAAATCCGGGCATGACAGCCACAGCCTCTGAAAATACAGGGTGTCCCTCCTCTCCCATTAACTGTTCCACTACCTGTGAAGCAATGTCAATCGGTTTTTTCTTGTATGCCTTGGCTGCCGCCATCGCACCGTTGCACTGATATTCGCACAGGTCCGGCCGATTGGACAGAACCACCTTTGCAAAGGAATCTTCATATCCGCAGGCTGTGAAGGCATTCTTGAGCTCCTGCTCCATTATATCTAGAATCTTCTTCAAAATTTCTTATCTCCTTTGGCATAATCTCCAATATCCGCACAGGGCGGACAAATCGAAAAACTGCTCCGGCATCCGCCGGAGCAATCTCTAACACTCATTTTCACCTGACTTATATCCAATAATCCTTATACGCGGGACAGATATTCGCCGGTTCTGGTATCGATCTTGATCTTGTCGCCGATCTCTACAAACAGCGGTACGCTTACGGTAGCGCCTGTCTCTACAGTAGCTGGCTTGCTGGCACCGGTAGCGGTATCGCCCTTAAAGCCCGGCTCAGTCTCAGTTACTTCCAGCTCAACAAACAGAGGAGGCTCTACAGAGAACACATTTCCGTTGTAGGAGCAAACCTTACATACCTCGTTCTCCTTTACAAACTTCAGGGCGTCGCCGATGATGTCCTGATTTAAAGCTACCTGATCGTAGGTCTCCTGGTTCATAAAGTTATACAGATCGCCGTCTGCGTACAGATACTGCATGTCCACACGGTCGATTCTTGCCTGTGGGAATTTCTCAGTAGGACGGAAGGTACGCTCAACCACGCCGCCATTGATCACATTTTTTAATTTGGTGCGCACGAAAGCAGCGCCCTTACCTGGCTTTACGTGCTGGAATTCCAGAATCTGGACAACCTGTCCCTCGATCTCCAGTGTAACGCCATTTCTAAAATCACCTGCTGATATCATAAAGATATTCCTCCTTGAGTTCGTTCATGACGCGCCCCGCACCTATATCCACAGCTGCAGCGCGTCCCATACGTCTTTAATCTTTTTTATTCTATACTATGTAGAGAGCATTTTCAAGCATTTTTTGCCTATAAACCGATATTTCGGCGGATTTCGCCGCAAATCTCCTCAATCGTTCTCCCATCAACCGAAACCGAGTGATCCGCGGCCTTGAGATACAGAGGTTTCCGCAAAGCCAGCAGGCCGGTGATCCGCTCCCTCACATTCTCCCCCTGAAGCATAGGCCGGTCGGATACATCCCCGCCGATCCGCTCCATCACTGTATCCGGGCTTACATCAAGGTAGACCGTCTGGCCCAGCTGCTTTAACAGGGCCCGGTTCTCCTCCCTAAGGGGAAGTCCCCCTCCCACAGAGATCACAGCATGGATCTTCTTCCCAATGAGACGCCTTAGAGTCTCTGTCTCCATCTGACGGAAGGCTTCCTCACCTTCTTTTGCAAACAGGTCGGAAATAGCCATCCCTGTCTCCCTCTCGATCTCCTGATCCGTATCAATAAAGGGAAGACCCCAATGTTTGGCCGCATATTTTCCCACGCTTGTTTTCCCTGCGCCCATAAAACCAGTCAAAATGACATTATGGCCTCCTGACAGATGCCTCTCCAGCATCTGTCTCGCTTCACTGGCAGTGGAAGGATCCACCTTCACTCCGGGATTCCACAGCTCATAGGCAATGATCCCCTGGTACAAAAGCATATCCAGTCCATTGACCGCTCTGGCTCCAGCCTCCCTGGCCAGCTCCATGAATCTGGTACAGGAAGGTGTATATACAATATCTACCGCAGTGTGGAGCAGACGGTAAAAGGCAGGATCCTCTAAGATCACCTGATCCCCATGGGGATCCATTCCCACACTGGTGGACTGGACAGCCAAATATCCCTTCTCAATGGCCGGGATTTCCTTCCAATCCTCCAGGCCTTTTCCCACTGCCGCCTGACGTCCCGCCTGCCCATTGATGTGGTCTGCCAATTCACAGGCCCGCTCCCTGTTCCGGTTCAGGATAAAGATTTCTCCGGCTCCCTCCCAGGCCAGCTCACAGGCCGCCGCTTTCGCCGCCCCTCCGGCTCCTAACAGGATACAGCGTTCCCCCTGGATCCTTATTCCTGACTCTGCCAGCGCTCTGCGAAATCCGGCTCCGTCTGTATTGTATCCCTTGTATCCTTTCTCTGTCCTTACAAGGGTATTGACAGCCCCGATCGCCATTGCCTCCCGGTCAATCCCGTCCAGATACTCCATAACTCTCTGCTTGTGAGGCACGGTAACATTAAGTCCCAGAAGGTTCAGGGCATAAGCGCCCTTTACCGCCTCCTCCACTGCCTCTGCCTTTACCCGGAAGGGGGCGTATGCCAGATCCGTACCCGTCCGTTCTGCCAGAAAATGGTGGAGCATCGGGGATATAGAATGCTCCACCGGATCCCCTATAATGCCGCATATCCTTGTTCTGCCATTCATCTTCTCTCACCTGTTCTTTTTTTATTTTTCTTGTAAAAATATAGTATCGGCTTTTCCAGATACCGCTTAAAGACAATCTGAATCTCCTCTTTAGGGTTAATAGGACTGACCAGAATGCTAAAGATACCGGCCCGATTGGCTCCGTATATATCAGTAAAAAGCTGATCCCCCACAAACAAAGTGCTGTTCCGGTCCGTACCCATGATCTCCATGGCACGCTCATATCCCTTCCCCCCAGGCTTTCCGCCCTTAAAAATATAAGGGGAATCTACCTGCTCTGCAAAGGGCTTTACCCGGCTCTCCTTGTTGTTGGACAAAAGACAGGTTTTCATACCCATGGTGCGAAGCTGTTTAAAAAGGCGCTCTGCCTGACGGTCGGCCGAAGCCCCGTGAGGAACCAGCGTATTGTCGATATCAAAGATCACCCCCCGTATTCCCTTTCCCATATAATGCTCATAGGGCACTGTATAGGCTGAGCCTTCATACCGGCACGGGTAAAACTTTTTAAGCATCATGCATTTGCTTCCTTCCTGCTTATCTTCCTGTTCATCTTCCTACTTATTTAACAGCTTGCTGATCTCATCAATAAAGGTATTTACGTCCTTAAATTCCCTGTAAACCGAAGCAAAACGCACATAAGCTACTTCGTCCAGATCCTTTAACTTTTCCATCACCAGCTCGCCGATAGCCGAGGAAGGGATCTCCTTCTCCTCCATGCTGAACAGCCGGTTTTCGATGGAATCCACCATAGCGTTGATCTGCTGAGGGGAGACAGGCCGTTTGTGGCAGGAATGGATGATCCCGGCCTCGATCTTGGAACGGTCATAAGTCTCCCTGGAGTTGTCCTTTTTAATGACCATAAGCGGCATGGTCTCCAGCTTCTCATAAGTGGTAAAACGCTTGCCGCAGCGCTCGCACTGCCTCCGTCTGCGTATGGAGCTGTTGTCATCTGCCGGCCGGGAGGCGATCACCTTTGTGTCCGCTTCATTGCAATAAGGGCATTTCATCTGAGATACCCCTCCTTTCCTTATCTTGAAAAACAGGCCTCAGCCTCCCTTTTTTCCGGGAAGCGGGGCTGTTATGCATTTTGTATCCATTTTAACCGAACCCCTTTCAATTGTAAACAAAAATCGAAATTTGTTGGATCCAAAAGGAATTTATGGTTACCGTTTGCTGGAAATATCAGGAAACTGTAAGAATTTTAGCTGGACGTGCCAAAATTCCTATTCTATAATAAAAGCTGTAACCGTAAATATCTATGAAAAGAAAAGGATCTTACTATGAATTCTGTTGTGATCAAAAACCTGGTCCTTGGCCAGGGAATGCCGAAAATATGTGTCCCTCTCACTTCTTCCGACCGTATCTCCCTGCTGTCCCAGGCAAATCTCCTGGCCTCCCAGCCTGCCGATCTGGCAGAATGGAGAGCTGACCTTTTTTCTTCTATTTTAGAAGAAGGCTGTCTGGAAAATGTCCTTCCTGAGCTGAGGAACACCCTGCCCTATATCCCCCTTCTCTTTACCTTCCGCACAGCAAAGGAAGGGGGAAGCATGGAAGCTTCCCCAAACGAGTATGCGGCTCTGGCCCAAAAGGCCATCGTCTCCGGCCTCATCGATCTAATCGATCTGGAATTGTTTTTGGGAGAGGAACTTCTCACCCCTTTAATCCGGCTGGCCCGCCAAAATGGAGTAAAAGTCATCCTGTCCAATCACGATTTTTCTGCCACCCCCTGTCAGGAAGAGCTGGTATCCAGACTGAGATCTATGGAGACACTTGGCGCGGATCTTGCAAAGATTGCCGTCATGCCTCAAAGCCCGGAAGACGTCCTGACGCTGCTGTCAGCCACCTGCCAGGCACACCGGCTGCTGTCCTGTCCCGTCATCTCTATGTCCATGGGAGGAACCGGGCTTGTAAGCCGCCTGTCAGGAGAAATCTTTGGGTCCTGCATGACCTTCGGCTCTGTGGGAGAGGCTTCTGCCCCCGGCCAGATCCCAGCCCAGTCCCTAAAAGAAATCCTTACCCTCACCCATCGCACCTTACCTTCTCCGTCCGTTCCGTCTCTTTAATATCCACCAGGATAATATCCTTCCCCACCTGGCAAATATCACAAAAAGGGATCACATATTCCTTTTCCCGGCCCAAAAAGCCGCAGATGCAGCCTGGCCCCGGCACGATCAGGGCCAGGAGGCAGCCTGTCTTCATGTCAAAATCCACATCCCCCACAAAGCCCAGGCGCTTGCAGGTTTTGACATTGATCACCTCTTTCTGCTTAAGATCATAGATCCGAATATCATCCGCCTCCCCATGTATGCCGCCTGAGGGCTCCTGACGATCTGCCCAGCCCTTCCGGATGCATACCTGCACTTCTTATCATTACTCTATGAGGCTTTTCGTCCATTTAAAACAAAATTCTTTTTAAAAGCCCGAATAAGTCATATCAGAAATGACTACCAGCACAATGATCAGAAGGATCATGATAAAGGTCAGGATAATGCCTATAATGGACAGGATCAGCCCTGTTTTTGCCTGACTGTCCATCCTCCCTCCCCTTCGGGACAGAAGGGAAAAAATAATTCCCAAAACACCGAATAAAATTCCCGGAACGGTACAGAAGCAGGTTGCAGGAATGGATAAGATCCCCATGACCAATGCCGCTGTGGACATACTGTTATTTTCCGGAGCAGGAGGATGAGGAGCCGGCCCACTGCGGGACGGTTCACGGTCAGCCGGCCCACTAAAGGGCGGTTCACCGCCAGACAGCTGGCTTCGGGGCGGTTCCCTGCGAAACGGCTGTACCTCCTCTCTTGGATCTTCCGGTCTTTTCTCCGGGGGCAGCATTTTCCTTTCTGTCTGCGGTTTCCAGGGATTGCCCAGATGAAGGCTTTCCTCATCTTCCCATAAATCCCCAGATCCTCCTCCCTCATTGGGAGTGGCCCAGCCCGCTTTCTCTCTCTGGTTCTCCATTGCCTTTTCTTCTTCCATCGCTTTCTCCTCTTTGTACCATTCTGCCTGGTCAGCGTCAGCCTGCCTGCTGACCTCTTTCTGTTGGGAAAAGTATACCATACTTTTTCCTGAAATAACAGAAAAACCGCCAGAGAGAGGAAAGCCAACGCGGCCTGCCTTCTACTGGCGATTTTTTCATGATTTATTTCTTATGATCTATTTCTTATGATCTATTTCATCTGGTCACATGGCGGACAAGGCCATGATCCCGAAAGGATTAAAACAGAGGAACCACTGCTCCCTCATATGTTTCTTCCATAAATGCCTTTACCTCAGGGCTTGTAAGAGCCTCGATCAGCGCCTTGGTGGACTCGCTCTCCTCCTGCCCCTCTTTTACTGCCACAATGTTTCCGTATGTGGAAGCCGCTAAGGACTGGGAATCCTCTACAGCCAGGGCGTCGCTTACCTTTAAGCCTGCCTCAATGGCATAGTTTCCGTTGATGACAGCAATATCTCCGTCGCTGAGAGAACGAGGAAGCTGTGCTGCCTCTAACTCTACAATATCCAGATTCTTTGGATTCTCCACAATATCGTTCTTTGTAGCTTCCAGACCTGCATCTTCTTTTAACTTAATCAGTCCCTGAGCCTCTAAAAGAAGGAGGGCTCTGGCCTCATTGCTCACATCGTTTGGAACCAGCACCGTACCTTTGTCCGGTACTTCCTCAAGGGATGCAGACTTTCCGGCATAAATTCCGAATGGCTCATAGTGGATGGCCCCTGCGCTCACCAGCTTTGTGCCGTTCTGGTCATTAAAGGAATCCAGATATGGCTTATGCTGGAAGTAGTTTGCATCCAGATCACCGGAATCCAGTGCATTATTTGGCTGTACATAATCAGTGTACTCTACGATCTCAAGCTCATATCCCTTGGAAGCCAGAACCTCTTTTGCCGCGCTTAAAATCTCGCTGTGGGGCGCAGGGCTTGCTCCTACCACGATTTTTGTAAGCTCTCCTGCAGCATTGGATTCTGCCTCAGAAGCTGCCTGGGATCCCTCTTCCTTAGACTCCAATGCCTTGGATTCCCCTCCGGCGGCCTGAGAAGCTGCCTCTGTTTTCTCTGCTGCTGTCTCCTTGCTGTCGGATGCACATCCGCTGAGGGCGGCTGCCATAGCGGCTGCGATCACTGCTGCACACACTGTTTTCTTCTTCATAACTATTTCCTCCTCACTTAGGGTCATGCCCCTGTTTTCTGGCTTTCAAAGTGTTTTCAGATGATTTCTGCCCTGAAAGCCCCTCTATCTCCAGCCAGCTTTTACAACTCTGGCAGGACGATCCTATCTTTTACGACTTCTTCCGCCCCTCTATATCCACATTTGTCATAAGGGCTGAAACAATTGCCATGAATGGCGGGTTAACGGATCCGCTTGTCGCTCCTTCTTGCCAGGCGCATAGCAATCTCCTGGATCAGCTGGACAATGATCACCAAAAGAACCACGGTCACAAACATCATATCGGACTGATAGCGGTGATAGCCGTAGCGGATCGCTATATCTCCCAATCCTCCTCCTCCGGTAAATCCGGCCATGGCAGAATAGCCTAAAATCGTGGTAATGGAAATAGCTGCTCCCACTAAGAGAGATGGCTTTGCCTCCGGCAGAAGAACCTTGACGATAATCTGCCAGGTGGAAGCTCCCATCGATTTAGCAGCTTCGACCACCCCTGCATCCACTTCCTTTAAGGATGACTCTACCATTCTTCCAATGTAGGGGGCCGCGGAAATAACGAGAGGGACGATCGCTGCGTTTGAGCCAATGGTCTTTCCCACGATCAGCTTTGTGACTGGAAGCACCATGATCAATAATATAATAAAAGGAACGGAACGGAGCAGGTTGATGACCAGCCCCAAAACCCGGTTCAGCACCGGAATCGGATGGATGCCGTCCTTATCTGTGACGACTAAGGCAATACCCAGAGGGATGCCCAGGATATAGGACAAAAGGGAGGACAGGGAGATCATGTAGACCGTCTCCCCGATTCCCTTCACCAGCATATTTATGGTAGTAGAATCAAACTGCATATCAGCGCACCTCCTCAAACTTTACATGGGCTGTTTTAAGATAATTACAGATCCGGCCCGCATCCGTCTCATCCTCAGGAAGCTGGAGGAGCATCTGACCCATAGCTTTGCCCTCAATATCACGGGTATCCGCATGCATGATGTTCACCGGGCACTTGCAGGCCAGGATCATGTTGGCGATCACCGGCTCTGAGGATTCCCGCCCGTCAAAGATAATGCGGATCTGGCGGGACTTTCCAAAGCTATGGCTCTGGGAGGACACATCGCCCAATATCAGCTGGCGCCCAATATCAGACTTAGGGCCGGAGAAAATGTCCGATACCTTCCCCACCTCTGCAATGTGGCTGTGGTCGATGATGGCCACCCGGTCACATATGGCTTCGATCACCGCCATCTCGTGGGTGATCACAATGACGGTAATTCCCATTTCCCGGTTAATCTTTTTAAGCAGCTGCAGAATGGATTTGGTTGTATTGGGATCCAGGGCGCTGGTAGCCTCGTCACAGAGCAGCACCTTGGGGTTCGTTGCCATAGCCCTTGCAATTGCTACCCTCTGCTTCTGACCGCCGGACAGCTGGGCCGGATATGCCTTGACCCGCTCCTCTAATCCTACCAGCTTTAACAGCTCCTCTGCCCTCTTTTTTGCCTCAGCCTTAGGCGTCCCGGCGATCTCCATAGGAAAGCAGACGTTCTGGAGCACATTTCTCTGTGACAGCAGGTTAAACTGCTGGAAGATCATTCCCATAGACTGCCTGGCCACCCGTTTCTCGCTCTCCTTCATGGCAGACAGGTTCTTTCCCTCAAAGATCACCTTTCCTGAGGTAGGTGTTTCCAGATAATTGATGCAGCGCACCAGCGTACTCTTTCCGGCTCCCGACAAGCCGATGATCCCAAATACCTCTCCCTGGCAGATCTCCAGATTAATATCCTGAAGAGCGGTCACCGGGCCGTTCATGGTTTCAAACTGCTTCCCCAGCCCTACCAGCTGGATGATGGGACTTTCCTTTTTTTCTTCCATATCTCCATTCCTTTCTTTGGCCGGTTCCCCCGCGCAGGCAAATCAAAAAACATGCACGGCGAAATTATAAAAGCCGCAGGTCCCTGCACGGACTTGCGGCTTTTTATCCTATCCCTCTTAAACGGAATCTCCTCCGGTCAATCACAATCCATACAATAAACTTACATTCAGTTTTTTGCCCATGCGGATACACAGCACATCATCATGTACATGCTGTTCATCATATCCATATGCATCTGCATGGTCTGAAACTGAGTCATAAGTTCCTCCTAAAAAGGGATTCCTATTCCATCTTTAATTAAGAAAATACCTCACATCCCTGCATTTGTCAAGCTTTTTTTACTCCATGCACAGTTCTGCGATTACCTGGGCGAAGATCTTGGCGCTGAGCACCAGCTCCTCCACCACGGCAAACTCGTCTGCGCCGTGCATATGGGGATCGGTTCCCGGAAGGCATGCGCCAAAGGCAACGCCGTTCTTTAAGCTGTGGACATAAGTACCTCCTCCGGTAGACTGGCAGCTTCCCTCTAAGCCGGAATACTCTTCGTAAACAGAAAGAAGAGTCTTTACAAAATGGGAGTCTCCATCCACATGATGGGGCGGAACCATAGTATCTGTATCCAAAGTAATACCTTTTTGTTCCATATTCTTTGCCACTGCCTTTAACACGTTGTCCTCATTGGCACAGATAGGACAGCGGCTGTCGAACACACCCTCCAGGCCCTCAGAGCCTGCCTGAAGCATACTGAATGCCAGGGTAAGCGCTCCTGACAGCTCATCCTCCATACAAATCCCAGCTGCCTTTCCGCAGGTATCCCCGTGGGGGAACAGCTCTGTAAGGCTCTTTAGGGCATCTAACTGGCCGCAGGGGGCAAGGGGAAGGGATACGATATAAGATAACAGAGCTGTAAGGGCATTTTTCCCCTCCTGAGGCGTGGAAGCGTGAGCTCCCTGTCCCTGGGCAGTCACAGTGATCTTGGGAAACTGTCCCTCTAAGGAGAAGGATACACCAGTCTGGCTTTCCATCTGTTTTGCTGCCGCCTCCAGAGCTGCCATCTCTATCCCTTCAATAACCGCTTTTGCCTTTCCCGGAACTACATTTGCCTTGATCCCTGCCTCCAGGCTTATAAGACGCGGGAGATCGGAGGAAGGAGCCTAGGAGGCGTGGAAATGGCCTTCCAGCCGTCCCTTTTCAATGTTGATCACAGGGAACTCCGCATCCGGGGAAAAGGTCATGGGAGCCTCCTCCTCCCTGCTGTAATAATGGGCAATATCGGAGCTTCCGCATTCCTCATCTGTCCCCAGGATGAGCCGCACGTTCTTCTTTACAGGGATCCCCAGCTCTTTGATGGCTCTCATGGCGTAAAGGGCAGCTACCGCCGGCCCCTTATCGTCCGCTGTGCCGCGGCCGTAAAGCCTTCCTTCCTTTACTGCTGGCTCAAAGGGTTCTGTGACCGTCCAGCCCTCGCCGGCGGGCACAACGTCCAGGTGAGCCAGGATGTCTAACTGTTTCTCCCCCTGGTTGAGATCCGCAGTTCCCACATAATTGTCATAATTGTTTACAGAAAATCCGTATCTCTCTGCCATGGAAAGAGCTGACTGCAATGCCTGGAACGGGCCGTCGCCAAACGGTTTTCCTTCCTCGTATGGCATCTTTTCACTGTTGATGCGGCACAGGGTACAGATGTCCTCAATCATTTCCTCTTTGTGGGAATCCATATATCTCTCAATTTCTTCTCTGTATTTCATTCCGTTCTACCTCCTGTTCCTAATGGAGAAAGGACGCCAGCGTCTCATTTACCACTTTTCCGTCCGCCTTTCCCTTGACCCGGGGCATCAGGACCTTCATGACAGCACCCTTATCCTTAGGAGATGGATTCTCAAGCCCCAGCTCAGAGAGAACGGATGCGATTACCTGCCGGATCTGCTCCACGCTCATATCCTCCGGGGCAAATTCCTTATAAACCGCCAGGCGGTCGGCTGCCTCCTTCTTAATATCCTCACGGTCAGCGGGGGCCAGCTCATAGGTTTCCTGTGTCTGCTTGATCTCCTTTTTCACCACTGCGTTTTCTTCCTCCTCCGTCAGCGGCTCCCTCTTGTTGATCTCTGCATTTTTCAATGCGGACAAAAGCATGGAAAGGGAATCCTTTCTCGCCTTATCCTTTGCCTTCATGGCGGCCACCATGGCAGCGCGCACTTCGTCAATCTTGCTCATCACACGATACCTCCTTCTATGCTTTTCCAAACTCGGACAATTTCAGCCCCGGATTGCGCTCCAGAACCATTCCAACACTCCAGCTGTTGATGAACAAAAGGAGCGGATTGTCTTTTAAATCCTTGATCCGCTTCATATCGGATGTCCCCTGGATCCGGGCCACATCCACTTCCGTGGGGTTTTCCACCCAGCGGATATGTTCAAATGGAAGCTTCTCCAGAATGACCTCCACATTGTACTCGTTTCTCAGGCGGTAGGTTAAAACCTCAAACTGCAGAACGCCCACTACGCCTACAATGATCTCCTCCATGCCGGAGTTGAACTCCTGGAAGATCTGGATCGCACCCTCCTGGGCAATCTGATTTACGCCCTTGATAAACTGCTTGCGCTTCATGGTATCCACCTGGCGCACTCTGGCGAAATGCTCCGGCGCGAAGGTAGGGATTCCCTCAAACTGGAATTTTTCATTGGAGGAACACAGGGTATCTCCAATGGAGAAGATACCGGGATCAAATACGCCGATAATATCCCCGGCGTAAGCCTCCTCCACGATCTTGCGGTCCTGGGCCATAAGCTGCTGGGGCTGGGTCAGGCGGATCTTCTTGCCTCCCTGGACATGGTTGACCTCCATTCCCGCCTCAAACTTACCGGAGCAGATGCGCATGAAGGCGATACGGTCACGGTGAGCTTTGTTCATATTTGCCTGGATCTTAAAGACAAAGGCAGAGAAATCCGGGCGGAAGGGATCGATCTGTCCATCCAGCGTCTTTCTTGGAAGGGGGGAGCTTGTCATCTTTAAGAAATGCTCCAAAAAGGTCTCCACACCAAAGTTTGTCAGAGCGGATCCGAAAAATACCGGGGACAGATCCCCGATCGCCACACGCTCCATATCCAGCTCGTCGCTGGCTCCGTCCAAAAGCTCAATGTCATCCTGGAGCTGGCTGTAATAGATCGGCCCGATGGCCTCCTTCACCTGCTCGTCACAAGCATCAAACTCCTGGCTGGCTACCTCCTTGGCTCCTCCCATAGCGGCGGTAAAGGTAGTGATCTTCTTTGTAAAACGGTCGTACACGCCCTTAAAATTCTTTCCGCAGCCGATGGGCCAGTTTACCGGACAGGTACGGATTCCCAAAACCTCCTCGATCTCGTCCAAAAGCTCGTAAGGATCCCTTGACTCGCGGTCAAACTTATTGATAAATGTAAAAATCGGGATATGGCGCATGACGCAGACCTTAAACAGCTTGATGGTCTGAGCCTCCACACCCTTGGATCCGTCGATCACCATGACAGCGGAATCCGCTGCCATGAGGGTACGGTAGGTATCCTCTGAGAAGTCCTGGTGGCCTGGCGTGTCCAGGATATTGATGCAGAATCCCTCGTAATTAAACTGCATGGCAGAGGAGGTAACAGAAATTCCTCTCTCCTTCTCGATCTCCATCCAGTCGGACACTGCGTGCTTGGAGGCCTTGCGCCCCTTAACCGTTCCCGCCAGATTGATAGCGCCGCCGTACAGCAGGAACTTCTCTGTCAGAGTCGTTTTACCGGCATCCGGGTGGGATATGATGGCAAATGTCCTCCGCTTCTTTATTTCTTCTGTCATCTGAGTATCTGTCTGTGACAAGTTATTTTTCCTCCGTTTTTATAAAAATATCCATTTCTGTTTCCGGAACAATTTTATTATGCCTGCCTTTTAAAGTCAAGGGGTTTGAATGCTTAGTTTCCCCGCGATCTCGGTCAGCAGGCAGTCTGCCACCTCATCCTTGCTCATCTTAGGAAGCTCCCGGATCCCGTCCTTCGTGATAAACGTTACCACATTGGTATCCGTTCCAAATCCTGCTCCCTCCACCTTCAGATTGTTGGCCACAATGAGATCCACATGCTTGCGCTCCAGCTTGGCCCTGGAATTTTCCAGCATATCCTGGGTTTCCATCGAGAAGCCGCAGAGAAACTGGCCTTCTCTCCTGTGGCTTCCAAGCCACCCTAAAATATCCTGGGTCCTGGCAAGTGATATGGACATATCTCCCTCTTTTTTCTTGATCTTCTCCGTTCCTACCGTCTCCGGACGGTAATCAGCCACTGCCGCTGCCTTGATGATCACGTCCTGTTCTTCCCAGCGGCCTGCAACCGCCTCAAACATTTCCTCAGCGCTCTCCACATGGATCATTTTCACAAAAAGCGGTTCCTTACATGACACAGGGCCGCTGACTAAGGTCACATCTGCCCCTCTGTATGCCGCTGCCCTGGCAATAGCGTATCCCATTTTCCCTGTGGAACGGTTGGTAATGTAGCGCACTGGGTCAATAGCCTCCCTGGTAGGGCCTGCGGTCACTAAGATCTTCCTTCCAGCCAGATCCTTAGGGTAGGCTGCTTCCCGCAGGATATACTGGAATAAGGTCTCCGGCTCCGGCATCTTCCCTGCCCCCGTATCGCCGCAGGCCAGATACCCCCTGGCCGGGGTGATGACTTCCATTCCATAATGGCGGCATATCTTCATATTATCCTGGACAATGGGATTTTCATACATGCGTGTGTTCATGGCCGGAGCCAGTATCTTTTTGCACGTGCAGGCCATAACCGTGGTAGTCAGCATGTCATCTGCGATGCCGTGAGCCAGCTTGCCGATCACATTGGCGGAAGCCGGGGCAATCATCACCAGATCCGCCTGTTTGGCTAAAGACACATGCTCCACGCTGAACTCAAAATTCCGGTCAAAGGTATCTACCAGGCATTTGTGCCCAGTAAGGGTTTCAAAGGTAATGGGATTGATAAAATTTAAAGCGTTGGCCGTCATCAGCACATGGACGCTGGCCCCTGTTTTTACCAGCATACTGGCAAGGCTGGCTGTCTTGTAAGCCGCTATACTCCCTGTTACGCCCAACAGGATCGTCTTTCCTTTTAACATGCAATTCCTCCGAATCTATTTGAGTTTATAAATGT
>ENA-UONU01001436-UONU01001436.1-human-gut-metagenome-genome-assembly--contig:-CS51-NODE-1436-length-17682-cov-5.678731_pt1 | contig 17682 bp, 27 predicted proteins | sample MGYA00242462_ERZ724009 | MGnify/ENA metagenome assembly ERZ724009 | reverse complement strand
CCATCGTTTCCGTAAATTCCGCGATATTCTCTGTCTGTATTCCAAGCTGTCCGGCGGATTCCGCTATTGCGGAGAGTTCCGCTGCGGTGGCAGGCATTTCCTTTGACATTTCCCGAATATCGTCTCGGAGTTCTTCCAGTTCGGTACTGCTGGCATTCACAGTCTTTTCTACGCCCGCAAAGGCGGATTCAAATTCGATTCCAGTTTTGATCGACGCACCAAGGGCAGCGGCAATCCCAGCCCCGGCGGCCACAGCTGCAGCGGAAATTGCTGCGAAGGACGCCTTTGCCACCGATTCCAGGCCGGAAAAAGCCGGCTCCACATCGTCCAGACCTTTTTTCAGACTGGCCGATATGGAACCGGATGCTCCGGATGCCGCTGTTGCTGAATTTGCCGCCTCTTTTGCGAGATCACTCAATTCCTTTTTCGTCAGCTTAGTGCTTTCGTAAAATGATTTTTCGATTTCCCCCGCTATTTTGATTGCGAGCTCGTATTCTTTGTTGCTCTTTGCCAAGGCGGCTCACCTCCTTCGCGGTGGCTTTCAGTTCCTCAAGCGACATCCCGTAGAAAAAGTCCAGCCCCGTTTTTGTGGCGGCTGCCAGTTGGATACACAGCCTGCGCAGGGCAAGAGAGTCAGATGGTTTTACTCCTGCCTGTATAAAAAACCCGTCACACGATTTTTGATCTGCATGGCCGCGTAAGGCGGCAGCAGTTCAAAAAATTCGATGGGCTTTCCGGTCGCTTTCGCAGCGATATTCAGGGCATATTCCAGCGTCATCTCCTGCAGGAAATCCACGTTTCCTTTTCTGTTCAGGAGGCGGTTCACCGCGATCATGTCCGCTGCCTTAATATCCTGCAGGCCGCTCAGGTCAATGACGTTATAGCTTTTCCCTTCAAACATATACGGTTTTTTCAGACTAACGCGGTACATGCCATCCTCGATGTCATCAAGCACATCTACTTCATTTTTCTTTACTTCTTCGCTCATCGGTTTCTCCTTTCATCAGCACTGGTTCCGGATATCTTCCAGCAGATCCACTCCATTGACTTTGAAAACGCTGTTCAGCTTATCCAGTTCGAACAGATTCTTTCCTCCGATTTCGATCATGATGTAGGTAAGTTCCAGCGTGACAGACGCATTCATCAGCTTTCCCTGGCTAAGGGTTCCAAAATTATGTGCTGTCGGCCTACCGCGGACTACGACACGCATTCCCTGCGAACTAATTGTCCCTCCGGTTTCCCTGTTTACGTTCTGAATGGAAGAACGTAAGGTAAGATTCATCTGCCTGTTAGCGATTGACATGGCAAAATACTCTTCTCCCACCATCCGGAAAGGAATGTCCATCTGCGTTGACTGGAACGCGCCGGGAATTGCCGTATTATATGATCCAAGGATGCCTCCGCCGCTGATCTCCGTCGTAATCGCGGACAACGTAGGCAGCGTTATCTCTCCTGATGTTCCCTGCATCTTATCGCCATCGTCATACACGTTGAAATTATTAATGACTTCCGGATACATTAATGCGTCTGCCATTATGCTTCACCTCCCCTAAGTGCCTGCTCCAAAATTGCAGGATCAAATTTAAGGATGAAAACGATATCCTCTGCCGGTGTGAAAGTGGCGATGTAGATCCTGAAAATAACCTGACCGGTCAGGATGTTTTCTACGCGGTTTTCTTCTTCGTTGAATTCGACTCTTCCGCCGGCAAGTTTTCCTGCTGCAGCATAGCTGTTGATCGCGATATTTTCCGAATCACAGATGGATTCGATCAATCGATAGTCAGCCGGGTTGTCCACTCGCTCGTTGTATGTAGTGATGAGCCGATTCGCCATCCAGGTGAACATTCGACGGCAGGCAATCCAGCGATCCCTGGGGTCCGTCACTTCCGGATAGGCCGAAGTATTGTTCCCCCAGGCACGCCAGCCCTGTTCATTGATTAGGGTGACAACACCGGCTCCAGCCAGGGTGTTCGCCTGCTCACGGTCCATGAATACCTCCGTGCCATCTGCCAGAACGGCATTGTCCACGTTCAGAAGCTTGTTTGATGGATACAGACTGGGTACATTATCGTTTGAAGCATCCAGATATGAAGCCATCGCCCCGTACATAGCAGAAAAATACATCTGCTTTCCGCCTGCCACCACCTTCGGCCACAGGACAACCGCATGCTTGTCCTGATATCCACTCTCTTCTTTTGCCTCCGGCACATCTGTGTACTTCTTCGTCTCTGCGGTGTCCAGGTCAAGCAGGCATTCTGCACGGAATACCCCGTTCACCCCTTCACATTTTGTCATTATTACCGCTCCCACTTCCGGGATATGGCTCCATCCGGGAGCGAGGATCAGCGCCGCAGGAATCCCGGTGCGGGGATATACCTGCCGAAGTACCTCCAGGCCACTTTCCTTCCCCGTCTCGGCGTCATATCCGCCGATCAGATCCTCTTTCGTGACAGCGGACGGGTCAATGCTTGTGGAAGTAATCTTGACCGTCGCAGTCTCGGCGGTCTGTTCAGAAATCAGCGTTACTACAAGCTTTCCGGCATCATCGAAAGAAAGAAGATAATCCGTATCAACGGCCAGCGTGGTTTCCTCCATCTTTACCACAACGCTGCTTTTCAGAATTCCGTCCACATCATCGACCTTCGCCTGACGGTTGATGACCGGATATTCTTTTTCTGCATTGTCCCTCTTGTGCTTTGCCGGGTCCAGTACGTTGACAAACACGACTGGAGAAACCGGGAAAACAGAAAAACTGGCATACATGGACTGGCAGAGCGTATAATGCTCATAGTCCTCGATGTATCCCAGTTTTTCCTGTATTTCCTCCATGCTTCTGCAGATTATGGGTACATTTACAGCAGCAGCCGGATCATCTACCAGATTGACCGGAGCAGTTCCGAAAACCACCTGCATACCAGCGGTTCCTTCTTCCGGTGCAGGAAGGTCTGTCCCTTCTTCAATTACCCGGACTCCGCGATAATATTTGCTCATCCCTTTGCTCCTTTCTTCCGCGCGTATTCCTCCGCTTTTGCGTAGCAGATACTTACCGCGGACACCTTATTTTTCAGGTCCTTTCTGGCCTGTGTAATCTTTCCGATCTCTACCAGCAGAGTCTTCAGCGCCGGCAGTTCCTCCACTGCTTTGCTCAGCTGCGGTGTCAGGCCATTTTTATAGACCGTCCCTTTCGTGGCTACGCCCACGATTGACGGGCCGATATAAATCACCGGCTCTTTTGCCGCCTTGGGTGCTTCCTGTTTTACACTCTTTTTCTCAGGCATAGATATCCTCCTCATTTCCGATCGTCGGCCTTTTCCATGTCATTTCCATCATTCCGAAGTAATAGGGATAGCTGTTATTTTCCTGATCCAGTGTCCATTTGATGGGTGTTTCATAATCCAGCACAAACCGATCATCCAGAATTCGGTTTGAAATGAAACGCTGGCTTACCCGTTCAATCAGGTTCAGGATCCGGATCTCTCCGTCATTCCTCATCCCCCTGTTGCAGATGCCGAAGCTCAGAGTCATCTTGACTTTCTGCGGATTTCCTTCGATCTCCCCGCTTTCTGCTCGGATAACGCAGTAAGGGAACAGGTCTTCGTCCGGATCGGCTTCCTCCTGCTCCCCGTCAAAATAGTCGGTCACATATTTCAGGGGGAAATCCTGCTTGAAAACGTGGATTTCTCCCATTTTCCCGGAAGGTCTGCGGAACAGCATTCCGGAAAAAACTTTTTTCAGTTCTTTTTCCATGCTTTCCAAAAGCTGCAGTGTTGTCATTCCCTTACCTCTGTTCCGGTATTTCTATAGTGATCGCTAAAATTCCGCCTTCCTCTTCGACCCGAACAATCTTGTATGGCTTCCCGTCCAGTTCAATCATCATCCCGGCATTCGGCATCTTCTTGAATTCCTTTGCGGCGATGTAGAACATACGCCGTCTTTTATGGATTGCTTCCGGATCCTGATCCTGCTCACTCCGTCTCAGGTTCTCCACATCGTCCAGGATAATTGTTCGCATCTTTCCGGCGACCATATGTTCTTCCCCAAACATGTCAAGGTCCAGGAAGACATCCTCAATATCCTCCTGGACCATTTTCTTGAATTCGCTCATCATTCCGGGTCAGCCGGGGAAAGCTCCGGTGCTTCCTCCTCTTCGATCTCAACGGACTCTTCCATGATCCTTTCGATCAGTTCCGTCCGGCTTCCATTCTTTTTCAGGCCAAGGCTCTCTGCCATGATCCGCAGTTCCTCCAGCTTCATATCTTCCAACTGCTCCCTGGTCAGATATCCGGTCATTACTTCGGCTTCTTCCGGATCCTCGATTTCCTCCTTTCGCTCTTCGACGGCTGCGGCGATCCCCAGGCCAATCAGGCGCTGTCCTTCTTTCTCCGTCACCTCAAAGGGGAGTGAATCCGGATTTTTTTCGACGATCCTGCCGTTTTCCCTGTTTCCATACATTCCTCTGATGATTCTGATCTTCATAAGCTCCTCCTTAGAACAGCACGGTTGCGGAAATCGCGGAATTCCGGATGTTCGGGACAGCAAGCGGACGAGACTTCTCCGTCAGCGTCCGGATGGAATCCTTCACGTTGGTGACCACATGCGGCACACGCCGGCTCGTATAGGTATGGAAATTTCGGTCGCTTTCTTCCATCTGGGTCACGGAGCCATACAGCATCTTTCCCATGTTGGGAGAAAGGACGGCGATCGCATCCTGCGGCACCAGGTCCTGAAGCTTGTCCTGCTCATCGGTGTACTGCAGGGTGTAGGAAATCAGTTCCAGCACAGTACCTTCCACCACGATCTCCCCGTAGCTGGTTGCTCCTTTCGGCAGTGCCTTCGGTTCGATCTTTCCGATCTGAACACGCCTGTTGTCCAGAAGCTTCATCAGGAAATCATTTTTCAGCAGTTCAAACGCCACTTCAGAGCCCATCAGGACTTCGGAAGCGGACAGTCCCCTTCTCTTCAGGGAACGGACGATCAGCGTCAGGTCCTGATAGAACTGATCCCCGCCTCCATCCCAGGAGGCGGAGGGCGTGTACACGGCCGGATTGGAATCTCCATCATAGAAACGGATATCAAATTCCTCGTACTTGTCCCCGCCATACTCATCCGCGTAATGACGGAGGGTATAACCGTTGTCAAAAATAGTCCTGGCCGCCATATACTCTTCCCGCATGTCGATCATCTCAGAAAGTTCGGTCAGATCCTGCCGCAGGATAGCCGCCTCTCTTTCCGCAGGCTTACGTTTGGAGAACAGCGTCTCCCCAAACTGCCTTTTATTCAGGTTATCGATGGTCAGTATCCTTTCCGGAGCTACGTATGGAGGTGTGATCCGCTCCGTCCGGTAACCTTCCCTTCCTACGGGGATACCGCCTCTGCGCGGCACAACGCATGGAGCCATTTTCCTCTTGTACTCATCCTTGTAGTCGATCAGCACATCTTCCGTCACGAAAAGCTCCGTATCGGTGGAGGGGAAATATCGATCCCTCAGGAACGTGGGTTTGGGCGGGATCAGCTGCATCGCCGCCACCATTGTCTGGGTCTGGTAAATGTTAATCATCTCTCTGTCCTCCTCACATCATGATCCCGGTCAGGAAGATCCCCGCATTCCTCAGGACTTTCCTGTCCGTATCGGAAATGGTGTATCCTTCCTTGACGATGATCGCGTTCTCGGCAAATTCTCCCGTCCGATATACCGTTGCCGCAGTGTCCTCTTCTGTCGCGTCCACATCGTCCGCAAGGATATACTCGGCTTCCGCATCTGCGGATGTTCCCCGGATCACATATTTAACGCCGGTATCCGCCGTATCCTCTTCATCCTCATCCGGTTCCGAAACTCCTGCCGCAGCCGCAGCGGCTTCCAGCAGCGTCCCTCTTTTCAGGTTCTGCCCGGCCTGGATCCATACCATACAGACATCCACAGGATGCCGGTTTCCCGCAATCAGATTATCGGGGATGAATTCTCCTACCTGTTCTCTTCCCTTGATGCTCATGCTTTTTCTCCTTTCTGGATGCCGGCGATCAGCGCCGCTCCATCTATAACATCCTGAAGCGCCTGCTCCTCCTTCGACTTCGTTCCGGAATTCGGTGTCGGCAACACTTCCTCAGCACCGGAGGCAGCCGTTTCCTCTCCCATGTTTTTAAGGATTCCCTTTCTTTCTTCACTCTGCTTTCTCAGTGCGAGAAGGGCCAGTTCGGAAGCGTTCATGGTCTTTTCGCCATATTTCGCTTCCCTGATAAGGTTTTCGTCTCCGACCGCATTGGCGATCTCATCGATCTCACGAAGACGCTTTCTCTCCTTCTCTACGGCGTCTGATACCGTTCCATTCTGTTCTGCCTGCGCTTCCCGGATAATCTCGTTGTAGACATCCGGATACTTTTCTTTAATTTCCTGTCTGGTCATTTCTTCCTTTCCTCCATTCCCCTGAACCGGGTTCCTGACCGTGTTTTTTGTTGTTTTCAGGTGCCTGGGAAGTGTCTGGAACCGGTCGGCTGCAAATCGGATTCCGTTTGACACTACTACCTTTTTATCCTCCGTGATCTCCGCAGATACTTCGCCTTCGATCACCTCATCTGCAAAGCCTTCGTCCACAGCTTCCTTTCCAGTCATCCAGCAGTCCCCGGAAAGAAGGTTTTCAAGGTCCTCTTCTGTCCTGCCGGTTCGTTCCGCATAACTGTTGATGAGGGATTTTTTTCCGGCTTCAAGCTGCTTCTGGACTTTATCCAGGGCATGCAGATCATATCTGCCGTAAATAAAGCAGGAAGGTTCATGGATCATGATCTGGCTCCCGGAAAAAATCTTCCTTGTGTTCCCGGCCTGATAGATGGCGACCGCAGCCGAAGCGACAAGCGCGTCTGCAATCGTGACAATCTCTGCGTCCATCTCCTTCAGGCGGTTGGCAATCGCAAGCCCGGCATACAGATCTCCTCCTACGGAGTTGATGCGGACTGTAATCCTGCTTTTCCCCTGGTATTTCCCCAGGTCGTCCAGAAAATCCTTTTCACAGATATACATTCCTGATGCTCTTTCCCCGGTCCACCAGTCTATTGGGATATCCTCTACTACTTCCCCATACATGTTGATCTCCAGTTCTTCTCCCTGCTCCAGAAAATCATATGCTTTTGGGACGCAATCCCCTGTCCGGGCAGACTCCGGAACCATATTCAGTATCCTGCTTATCTTATTTCTTTTCATGTTCCAGCATCCTTTCTTCCAGCATGGAATCCTTTACGGCATCATACACCGTCCGCAGAATGGCATTCTGAATGGGTTCCCGCCTCTCCTGAGATTCCGGGAGCACTTCCTGCTTTTTCTGCTCCTCCCGCTGGATCTGATCCATGTTGTGGTTCCAGTCGCTTCCATTGATCCGGATGGAGGAATCCGCATGGGTGGAGAATCCGGCTTCCACGGACATAATCTCCGCTGTTACCTCCTTCACCGGGTCGAGCTGTCCCTGTGTCGGGCCGATCCATTCGCATCCCAGCCATGCACGGCGCAGAAGCGGATCGGAAAAGAATCCAGGGGCGGAAATCCGTCCCCGTGCTACCGCTTCTGTCATCCAGATTTCATATACCGGTTTGCAGAAATCATCCACGAACCATCCCCGGTACATGCGGAATGCTTTCCAGGCTTCCAGCAATGCCCCGCGTGATGCGGAATAACTGGAATTGTATTCTTTCATCAGGATATCCCTGGGGATTTCCAGTGCCGCACCGATCTGGCTGCACATTTCCTTCATGAACGAAGCGAATCCGGAGGCCGGACGCTTCGGATCTCCGAATTCCACATCCTCATCCGGATTCAAGGTAATCACATTTCCCGGCCCCATTTCATATTCGTTCGGGTCATAGCTCGACTGGATCTCTTCCCCGCCCGGCCCAACCTCATCTATAGGCAGTTCGTCCAGGTTTGTTTTCGTTTTAATGAATGCCGTGAAAAAGCTTTCCACAATGGCCGCCGTGATCTCGCTTTCCGTGTACCGCCGTGTCTGCAGGATCGGTTCGATAATCTGCGCCAAGTAGGTTACTCCCCGGTACTGCTCCGGCCGCTCAGAGCTCATGATGTGGAGCACATTGGGAAGCCCGGTCTTCTCCCCGCGTGCCAGCACCCTTGTATACTTCGTCTCCTCCAACGTCACCTCATAAGGGTGTTTGTTTCGGAAATGGTAGGCAACTACCATCCCGTTTCGATCTACTTCCACGCCGTCATAGATCATGTTCCTGCCTCTCTGGGCCACGGTCACGCCAAAGACTCCGGTTGCCTCCGGCGTCGCGCACCGGTCAGCTTCGATCAGGTGAAGCCGGAGAGCGTAAGGATGCCATTTTGTCGGTTCCCTCTGTTTTCGGAGTACAAAAACGTCCCCTGACACAAGCCAGGAGACGAAAGCCAACTGCTGCATGGCATAAAAGTTATTGATACCGGTCGCGTCACATCCCACTGGATCATCCGCCCACAGGGAAAACTCCGCTTTCACCCGTTTTTCCCATGCATCCGCTTCCTCTGAACTCAATTTCAGCATTTCCCGGTCAATTTTGGGATTCATTTTCAGTCCCGGCCCGATCACGTTGGTGCGCGGCGTTTTGATCGCGCTGCTTGCAATCGGAGCCGCCATGTAGAGCATCCTGGCCCGCTCCCGCAGCGTCTGGTTGTTAAAATCAATATCTTCCCGGGGACTTCCCGACTGTGCATTGAAGCCGCGCATGGCGCGCCGGCGGTGGGAAGCCCCGGCTTCTCCGTATCCTTTTCCCGATAACGGGAATGGAATCGTTTTATTCATGCCAGCCTCCTTACCAGTCCCGGATCACGATCCCGGCGATCTTCCTTGGCCTCTTTCCCGCTTCCAGTCCTTCCAGCTCCTCGATTTCCTTTTCCAGATCCTCAATGGCTTTCCGGATCTCCGCGAGATCGAGGTCATATCGGGAAGCATTCCGGGTTCCGATCCCGTAGCTTTGGATCCCCTGTTTGGAAAGCATGTACGCTTCTTTGTCCAAGTAGAGCCGGAGGCGTTCCTTTTTTCTTTTGATCTTTTCTTTTCTGTCCATCTTCACCAGTCCTCCTCCCGCATCCTGCGCTGCGGCTGCTTTTTCCGGACGACCTTCTTATGCGTCGGCTTCGGTTTGATGTCGTTGATCTTCTGGTACAGCCTTTCCAGATCCGGATTCATGGCACGGAAGGCCGCGTTCGCATAATTCCGACAGTCCAGAGCCTCGTTCCGGTTGTGTCCGGGAAGCTTCATCCATTTCCATCGGCTCCCCCTGGCTGTTTCCGTGAAGACCATGCTTTCCGAAAGCAGGCCATTGAAGAAATTCTCATCATAACCACGGTCTTCATTGCTCGGGAAATGATACCGGTGGATTTCCTGATTCTCCGCTTTCAGACCGGACATGATCTTTTCTTTCCCGGAATCAACGCCGATTATATAAAGGGGCGTAGTCCCAACGACTACGCCCTTCTTTACAATTTTTGCCGTACTCGGCGGGCTGATATAAGGAATCCCCTCTCCGCCCTTGCCTTTGATGGCAAAAACACGTTTCAATTTCCTTGCTCTGCATTTTTCATACACTTCCTGCGTGTAATGACCGCCAGAATCCACAAACGTGACAGAAATTTTCAATCCACGGCCATTTTTAAGCTGCCATACCCGGTCTATGATCCCGTCCAGCCGCTCCCATACTTCGTCATCCGACGGCTTCCCGAAAATATACCCTTTTTCGATGCCCCAGTTATGCCGGTCCAGCCCATATCCGACCACCTCATATTCCAGGCGGTCATCCTGCGTATCCACTCCGCAGGTCAGGCACAGCACTCCATCCGGAAGCTCTGCGTCATATTCTTCCCTTCGGCCCATCAGTTCATCTTCGTCCATGATCTCCTGCTGCTCCTCCCACAATTCCCCGAACAGAGTGTTTCTTACTGTTTTCAGCTTCCTCGGGTCATCCTTGGCTTCCAGAAATTTCAGGCATATCTTTTTCCAGGACATCCACGGACTGGAAAAAGAATTGATCCAGAAAGAACGTACCCCGTTCTGATAGGCTTCCGGGTTCCTGGCGATCCATTTCTTCGGCTGCCGTTTGATCTCGTTCTCACTGGATACTCCTCTGCAGGAAGGGCAGACATATACCGCGCTGTCAACGATGAACTGTTTTTCTTTCCCTTCTCCGATCCTGTGATATTCCATCTTGATGTCATCGAAGGTGATGAAGTGGTATTTATGGCAATTCGGGCATTCCACGCACCAATATTCCTGGGTACCCAGCTTGAAGGATTTCTCAATCGCGCTGTGGCCCTTTATGGTCGGTGTCGATACCTCCACCATCTTGTAATTGTAAAAAGTGATGGTTCTGGCTTCCACCAGTCCCCACGGATCACCTTCGCTTCCCGCATCCTTCGCCCATCGGTCGCGTTCATCTCCGAACACATACCGGCATGGGATGGAAGCCAGGGACGCCGGCGAATTGGAACCTGTGATCGTCAGCATGCCGCCCGGATACGCCTTTTTCAGGAGCGTATTGTCATTGTCCCGGCTCCGGGAAGCCGCAACCTTTTTCCGAAGCGGTTTTGTGTCCCGGATCATCGGAGCAATACGTCTCTTGGACGTGTCCTTTCCATTGTCCAGCGTGGGAAGGACGAACATGGCCGGTCCCGGATCAATGTCGATCATGTAGCCGATCATGTTCATTTCCATCTCCGTTTTCCCAACCTGTGAGGAGGCCACAACAGCAAGCCTGTGGATCTTCGGATCCGTAAAAGCATCCATGATCTCCTTCAGGTATGGCGTCCGGCTGGTCCGCCACTGTCCGGCTTCCGCACTGTTCTCCGGCGACAGGCGGCGGTACTTGTCCGACCACTCCGTTACGGAAAGTTGCTCCGGCGGATGGAAGTTCCTAACCGCCTTCGCTACGGTTCGGTTCAGGTCTTTGCAATCTTTTTCCACTCACGATTCTTCCTCCTGCTCCTCCAACAGCCACCCGCGCCGCTCCCTGGCGCGTTTCCTATATTCGTCCGGATCGTACTCATAATTTGACAGGTCTTCCAGGATGCTGTAGATCTCTTTTTTCAGCTTTTCCGACAGTTCCACCGGATCTTCGATCTCAGCCAGCTCCGAAGAGACCCTTCCCGGAAGTGCCAAAAAAGAGGACCGGATTACCATGACCAGATCCGTTGTCATGGCTTCCACGTCCTCTGCCGCATGAAGGTTCCCCTTTAGTTCTTTCATTTCCAGCTCCGCGATCTCCGCTTTCGCCCTTTTGATCCGGATATCCTCCGCCAGTTTTTCCTCTTCCAGTGACGAAAATTTTTTCTGTCCCGATTTCGCCACATGGTCACAATATTCCCGGATCACCCGGTACAGATCGTACCGGTACTGATTGCCCTTTTTCTCACAAGACAAAATTCCTGATTTTGTCAGTCCCTGCACGGTTCTGCGGTCTCTTCCAATGATGTCCGCGACCTCCTGTGAAGAGATCATTTTCGGTTCTTTTTCCATGTCCGCCAATCCCCAAACGCACGAAATGACCAAAAAAATTTTTTTGTAGCTGGCGAAGTCCTGGGCTCGCAAGCACCGCAGGTAAAATATATCGCGTCACAGTACCTTTTATTTCGTGAATCTCTCAATATGATGATCGAGACGGCTTCTAACTTCGGTGTTAATCCTTGAACTGATCTGTTCCATGACTTTTGCGTTACCTATCATCTGAGGCACTGAAACTGTATGAATGGATTCCACTGATCTCCAGTCTTTGTCAATCCTCTGGAAAGGGATCATCGTGGTACTTCTCCTGCCGGCGGGTGCAAGGAAGGGCTTCGTAGGATACTTGCCCTTCAGTTCTACCCTTCTGCCACGCTTCACTGAAAAGCTGATAGAATATGGCTTATATACTGAGACAGTAGCATACGCAGATTCCGGTCCTCTAAATTGAATTCTGCTTCCTGGAATGACCTGCTTCTGTGTTCTTTTCCCTCTCGGTTTCTTTGGAGTCATTCCGAAATGAAGTGGTGTCAGAGTACGCCCCCTATAGACAATCTCCATTGTTTCTATGGTATTTCCAGTGGTGTAAACAGACACAGCCTTTTTCGAACTGCTCCCACTCTTGGCAGGAGTAATCTCTGATTTTTTGATATTATATTCCTTTGCTGTTTCTGCTGCCACCCATCCAGGAGCACGGCTTTTAATATCTTTTAAAGTATACTTAACAGCCTTTTTTACAGTATCGTCCATCTGGTCAAGGCCATTGAATACCTTCTCTGTATCAATCCCAAACGATATATTTCTCCGCATTTTTCCTACTCCTGATGTATCTGTTTTGCTAAAAGAGAAACACCTGAAAGCGTTGGCAATCAGGTGTTTCATGAAAGAGAGGTTTCAAATGGACTTTCTTCTTGTTTCCCTGATTATTATTATACATGTGCGTTTTGTGCTTTGTGTGCGTTTTTCAAAAAATCATCAATTTTTCTGCTGATCCTGCTCCTGTCGAGATGAATGATCTTGGAGATCTCCTTCTGAGTCATTCCATCTACATAGTGCATACGGAATATTCTCCGGATCAAACTGTCCGGAATGTCCTCAATCCACATCTCTACTTCCAAGCATTCCGCACGAAGCTTCTGAATACGCTTCTCATATGACTCTCTTAAACGCTTTTCCTTTTCAAAATCATAACCTACTACTGACTGTGGGATAGGATACCCCTTGCGGTAGTCCATGATGACGTCATTCCCTATCAGGCTATCGCCCGCTCCCAAATGGGAAAGCTTATACTGGAGTTCTTTGATCTCCGCTTTTTTGCTCTTATATTCTTCCAGTTTTTTCTTGTCCATGCGTATCTTATCCTCCTGATAATCTAAGCGGCATCCATATATCTCACCGCCTGCCTCCTGATTCGTGTGACATTTTTAGCAACATAGCGCTTCGTCGTAGTTGGGCTTCTGTGTCCAAGGATCTCCTGAATCACTTCAAGCGGGCACTCCTTGTCCGCCAGGCGGGTCGCCAGCGTCCGGCGGAATACATGCACGGTCAATACCTTGTGCAGGCCGGCGGCTCTCCCGACTGCTTTTGTAATGTTTTCAATCGCGTCCTTTTTCAGACGCCTGGGCTGTCCGTCATACAGTCTTTCCGTTACAAACAGTGCCGGATTATTGTCCGCCCGGGAATTGAGATATGCTCCCAGGTGCCGCTTTGCCCGGGCATCCAGAATAACCGTCCGGAAGCGATCACTCTGCGGAATGTTACCGTGCCGGCAGCGAAGTCCACATTGCTGATATCCATTGCCGCCAGCTCTCCGACGCGGACTCCGGTAGAAAACAGGAAATCCACAAGAGCCTCATCCCGCAGGCTCTTTTTCACGTCCCGAACTGCAACCTCCTCATCCACAGTCAGATGGATATTTTCCACATCAACCCGCTTAATTTTTATCGGCTTGATCGGATTGGTCGGAATGTATCCCTCATCGTGAAGAAACGTGAAGAAGCTGGAAAGGTTGGACTTAATGTTAGCAAGCGTGTTATGCTGGACTTCCCCTGAACGTACCGCAAGGAAGTATTTGATATCGTCCTTTTTCACATCCCGATAATTCTTATCAATCATGCCGAAGAACTGCTTGAGAGAGAGGGCGTACTGTTCCAGCGATCCCTCCTTGCAGCCAATCAGTTTCTTGTTGGCAAGGAATATCTTGACGATATACTCATTGTCATCATTCCAGGTGGAGAGTTCTGTGCATTCCTCTTCCAACTTCATCCCATGGAGTTTTTCCCGCAAAATATCATCCAAGTGTCTTAATTTCTCGCTGTCCAGTGACGGTGACATGGCGGTGATGATTGAATGGATCACGAGTTCCTTATTGTCCGGATTTCCTGTATTTCCCATGCTTTTACCCCCTTTTTTTCGGGGCAAGGATATGGTATAATATCCTTGCGTGAGGCGATACACGATACTTTGGTCGGTGGAGTGTATCGCCGTTGTTTTGCGCTTTGGAACATATGTTCTTTTATAAGTTTTTTTAATGGGCGGTTTTACCCGCCCTTATATCAGTTCTTTTCTGCTTATTCCCCCTGTACCACTGCAGAAGCGCCCTGCACCGTTACCCATCCATGTTCCATCCGTGCCTCTGCTTCCTTCATTTTGATCAGATTTTCCGTAATGGAATTGTTCAGGACGTTATTTGCATAGGCTTCAGCCTCCGCTTCAATGCGTGTCTGCTCCGCTTCAGCTTCCGCCTGAATCCGCTTCACTTCCGCATCCGCTTCCGCCTTGGCCTTATCCGCTTCTCCCTGGGCGATGGCCGTCTGCTTGTCCAGCTCCGCCTTTTCCGCATCTTGCTTGGCCTGCTCCTTTGCCTGAACCTTCGCCATCAGGGTATCGTCCAGCTGCACATCAATAATCAGTGCCGAAGAAATATTGATCCCATACTCTCCATTCAGCTTCTGATTCAGATAATCGGTGATCGCTTTGCTGACTTCCGCCCGTTTGTCGCTGTAGATATCCATGACAGAAAACTGCGGCGTCACCTCTTTTATGTACGCAATAATTGAATTTTGGACCATACTGTCCACAATCGCATTCCCGTCCATGCCATTGAATTTTGTGTACAGCTCCACTACCCGATCCGTCATGAAATTGTAGTTGACGGTCATGTTAAGCTTGACCATCCCGCCATCGGCCGGTGCGTCCACATGCCAGTCTGCATGCTCTTCTTTCCCATAGTCTCCCGGATTGTTGGAAAGAATAAGCTGCTGCTGTGAGACCGGATAGGTCTTGACCTTCGCCAGCGGGCTGATGAAATGGATTCCCGGAGTAAGGACTTCTTCCTTCGCCCCGTCCGCCATCGTCCATACAACTCCTACTTCACCCTGTCCGACAGGCTCAAGAGACATTACCGTTATTCCACCGCCGATCAGCGCGATGACAATTACCAGTCCAATCAAAAAATTTCTCATTCCTCTTTTTCCTCCATCTGCTTTTTAATCCGTTTTCCTGCCTGTTCATAGGCTTCCAGTTCTATTTCCTTCATCTTCTCTTTTCTCTCTATTGACTGGATGACCTTGCTGCCTACCCAGATGACAAATAACGCCAGGAGGGCTACGGCCAGGCATGCCAGAATGAATATAAACCACATACTTACTCTCCTCTCCACATGAAATAAATGGATCCGACTGCTGCTATATACAGTATTGCTCCGATGATGAACATCCCCTTTTCTCCCCCGTTCCCTGACTCACTCTTCCACCCGCTCCCTCGCTACAGTTTCTACAACCTCCTTAATATCCTGCAGTTTTTCTCCTTCACACTGGGAAGAAGGCGGGTTTCCGATAAACGGACATATCTCGCACTTTCCAGTTCCACAGCAGGCATACGCAAAAATAAGCTTTTGGGTCTCTTCCAAAGACATTTCTTCTCTCATGGCTTCTCTCCCTTCTTTCGTTTGTATGGACAGTAATGCCATATACATATAACCTGATAAATGTTTGCCTCGTACTTTTTGCTCATGCATATTTCCGGCTTTTCACCGTGATACATACACTCCTTGCAGTAGTCCGGATGACTCGGATGCAGTATGATCTCTCCCACATCATCACCTTGTTTTATTCCCTAGGATTTCTTCAATACAGGCATTCCATCCGGATTTAAATGATGCCGTTACTCCATCCGGCTGCGGATACCTTCCGCACACTTCTTTCTTTTCCGGCATTGACCTGATCGGGCACCAATCCGGCTTTTCGTTCTGGATATCAAATTCCCAATCATCTAAATATCTTGCTTTTGCGCCGCAATAGTAACTTCTGTCAAAGCATAGTTTGCAGCCACAGTTCAGGCAATTCTCTGGGATATCCACTACAATAATTCCTTTGCTCATTCAGTCCCGCCTTTCTCGACAATATCAAGAGCATCTTTGAGTGCCACATACCATATACCGTCTTCATTTTTCAGAACCGCCGCGTCGCGCAATTCTTGCATTGCTTTTCCCTTGTCAAAGGCTGTCGGAAGGCTCTCGACCCATTTTGGTGCATCTGCCGCTAAATACATGTCTCCATTTTGGATGAGATTTTTCAGCAGGATATCGATAACCGTTTGACGAGTGATTAAATCATCACTCATTCCGTTCACCTGCTTTCAATTCTTCGACATATGCCTCCGCATCTTCAACGGTATCGAACCAGTCCATTACCTCTGAATTTTCATCAAGGACTACAACGGCATCCTGTATCGTGTATCTGCTCATATATTTTCCTCCGAATTTTCATTCATAAGTGCCTGACCGCAATTTGAACAGTGGTTTAGTATGCACCCAAATGTCGAATCGCCATATTTAGTTTTTTGAATTTTCCCACATGACGGACACTTATAATGTGTGTGGTCAGGGCAGGAATCCTCAACACATTTCTTCGGCTTCTGTTTCTCCACCGCCTTCCTGCATTCTTCCACGGTGCCGATCTTCCGGTACTGTAATAACTCATCTATCATTCTTTCAATAACGCTATCACGGCAGTTACATTGATATTCCTTTATGCTCGCACATGCAGCTTCGCATAAGCTTAAACATTGTTCATTCTCGTGTTTCAGGTCTTCAATCGCTTCCTGCTCTGTCATGGTTATCACCCTCCTTCATCCGCACCTCAATCGTGCTCCATCTGGCCCCGCAGCAGAGGCATTCCCTCTTGCGCTTCCGATACCCGTTTTCCATACGGGTATCTATGATTTTGCTGTCCATCTTTCCGCAGGACGGGCATCTTTCTCCAGTTGTCGCTTTCATTCATACGCCTCTGCCTTCAATTTCTGGCCGCACTCCGGGCAAAATCTGTCTTCAACAATCCCCTGATTGCAGTTGTTTTCTGCTCCACACGCGGGGCAGTAGTATTCATCCAGATGCACTTCCTCTACCTGCATAGATGTGTCCCGCTCCTTCAGCGCCTGTATCTGATCCGGAGTAAGTCCAAGACTTTTATATATTTTGCACGCTTCAGCTACGGCCTTTACTTCTTCCGGCGTAAGTTCGGTATTCTCATACGCCGCCAAAGCGTTGACCAGCTCGTCCTTTTTCTCCGGAGACCAGTATCCTGTCTTGATCCCATTGCAGCGTTCGTGTGTCAGTCGTTTCATTCAGTCATCCCCCTTTAATTTCCTTTCATTTTGGCTTCAAGCATGGCTTTAAGCAGTTTCTGCGGATCGTTCTTGTACTCAATGATCTCATTCAAGGTCTGCGTGAGATACTGGTAAGAGGAGATGTATTTTGGACTATTCCGGACTTCCTCACGGTACTTTTGCATCTCTTCCCTAGTTATGATTCCTTTATCTACCAAGATCCGCAATGTTGCCTGAATGTCTATTCCGATGTCCAAGATCAGCTTCTTGTTTTTCAGGTCTTCCAGCGTAGCGTCCAGATCAGACATCTGGCTCATAGTTAGCATTTTCTTTTTCCCCTTTCCCGGTGCTGTCCCTATTCACCGTTTACACTCATATCAAAACTCCCATGTGCCTTGGCGTGTAAAATATGCATTCCGGATTTGTTTTCCTCGGTATGTATGGAGCAGATAAGGTATCGCCCTGCACAACAACCGCCCGGATCCCCAAAAGAGAAAGCTGCACATAGCACATATAGACGGCCTTCCAGTCCAGGTCCTGTGCAATCACATCCAGGCAAAGCTGGTAATTGACATTTCTGTCCTTTAAAACGGCAGCGGTGGCAATAATC
>ENA-UONU01001421-UONU01001421.1-human-gut-metagenome-genome-assembly--contig:-CS51-NODE-1421-length-17842-cov-4.788553_pt1 | contig 17842 bp, 40 predicted proteins | sample MGYA00242462_ERZ724009 | MGnify/ENA metagenome assembly ERZ724009 | reverse complement strand
TACCATGCCTTATCGCGAGGTAGCGGGACTTTTGACAGATATTGCCACAGAAGAATCGGTACATAAAAGTTATCCCTTATTATCAGAAAAAATCCGGGGGAAGAGATGCAGGGTAAAATTGGCCTTATCGCCTTCCCCCTTCCGGTTCCGTTCCGTCTTATCGTACTCCACCTTCTCCAACAGTTCCTTCAGGCAGGCATTCTTTTCTTCCACGTCCAGTTCATCATAGTGAGAGAGCAGATGCTCGCAGCGGGGGATGAACTGTTTCCGGTTTTCCTGCCGGATTCGTTCTTCGCGGATCTCTTTTTCCATTCGCTCAACAGACTTTTCGGTCGAGCTGATCTTTTCTGCAATGGATGCGGAGCGCTCCAGAAATACCTCCGTGGTATAGATTCCCTGCTCCAGAAGGTCGTAGACACGGGTTTTCTGATCCTGTAAGTTCCGGAGCTCCTTTTCTGCGCTCTGTAACAGGCGTTCTTTCGAATCCAGACTTCCGGCATTCTCATATACGACCACATTACTGTTAATCTGGTCATTCATGATACTGCGCAGTCCATTGAGGATTTCCTGTTCTACCAGGTACAGAGGGCTGCTGATCTGATGGCAGTTGGTGTGATAGCAGATCAGAGAATCCCCACGGCCGTTATAGTACGGACGGCGTACCATCTTCCGGCCACACTGAGCGCATATGACCAGTCCTGCAATAGGGTTTCGTGACAGGTAGATCGACGGAACGGGGTGCGAGAAATTCTTACCACGTTTTTCCTGGGCTGCGTCAAACAATTTCTTATCAATAATAGCCGGATGCCGGCCGGGGTAGGCTTGGAACTCTGCAGAGCGTGGCCGGCTTATTTTTACAACGCCATCCTTCACTGTTTTAATCGCTGGACGGCGATGCCAGCAAATCATGCCGATGTAGGCGGGATTTTCAAGGATATGTTGAACGCTTGAATAAGTCCAGTCGCCTCCGGTCATCGCAGGAATATGCATGTCATTCAGGCGGCGGACAATGATGGAAACGCCGCATTCATTCACGTACCAGTTAAAAATCATCTGAACAACATTTGCCTGATCGGGGATGGGAGAGAGCGTAAAACCTTTCTCGCCGCGAAGTTTAATCCGCTCGTAGCCGTAAGGAGGCTTATTTCCAATGAATTTACCCTCCCTGGCAGATTGTTCGCGTCCACGGCTCAGACGCCTGTTTATGGCCTTGTACTCGCGTCTGGACATGAACAAACCAAACTCAAAGTATTCGGAATCAAATTCATCATCCGGATCATAAATCTTTGTGGGCGTGATAATGAGGGTATGGGAGTAGCTGAAGGAGCGGGAGATAATACCCTGATCGATGGTATCCCCGCGGGCCAGACGCTCTACCTCTACCACCAGGACGCCGTCCCAGAGGCCCTCCTCCACTTCGGAGAGGAGCTGCTGTATCTGTGGCCGTGCGTCGATGGTGTCGCCAGAAACGACTTCCCGAAATATCTTCGTGATGGAGATATTCAACTTTTTCGCCAGTTCCATGAGGATACGTTCATGCCGGGCGAGAACGTCAATATCCTGGGCAAAATGGTCCCGATCAGCGCGGGACTTGCGCAGATACACACAGTAACGGCCGAACGGTTTTAATTTTCTACGCATAGTACACCTCCTTCTTATACCTATGGGAAAAAGAGTACAAAAATAACACCTGTACAGGTGCCGGAGGTTTATGGTAGAATATCTGTGGTTAAGAGATATTCTCTACGGCCTCCGGGCCTGGACAGTATTTTCTCGGATTCTGCTCTGATGTTACCAGCATCAGGGCAGAATTTTTATGTGGTGCCTTATAATACCTGTACAAAATGGGGAAATATTATAAGACCGTTCAAAAACCAACAGTCCTTCCCAGGACTGGTCATCCCGGTGTCGGCAGCGCCGGGATGTTTTTATTTCAGTAGATCAGAAATCTTGACGGTCAATCCAGGAAAGATCCCAACATGCGCTTCTTCTGCGAAAGGGATGATAACAGGAACATCGTCGTTCTGATAGAGATAGATCGTGGTACGTTCACGGTCCGGATCGACAATCCAATATTCCTGGACGCCGGATTCAAAATACAGGGTATTCTTCCGGAAGTAATCCATTCGGCGGCTGGAGGGAGAAACAATTTCAATTACCAGATCGGGAGCCCCATTACATCCCCGGTCATCCAGTTTTGATGGATCACAAATAACAGAAACATCCGGTTCCACCCAGTCTTTGTCCCCGGCATCCAGATTGACCGCAAAGGGAGCGGGATATACCTCGCAAGTACCGTGATTGTCACGGATATATTGTCCCAGAACGAGAGTGAATTGGGAAATAAGCTTCTGATGAACCCGGCTCGGCGGCGCCATATCATAGAGCTGGCCATCGATCAGCTCCGCCCGGCGTCCTTCCGGGAGGTTCCAGTAATCTTCTGAGGTGTAGCGGTGTTCTCTTGGTAATGGCATTGAATTACGTCCTTTCTAAATAATAGATTATCGGTTTAGTTATAAAGAAAAAAGCCCCTCTTTGCCAATAGCAAGAGAAGCCCTTTCCTAGTCACCTCTTAGAGCGACCACTTCGTTTGTAGGACTTCATTTTACCATTGGCTTTATTAAGTGTCAACTCAGTTGTCAAAGTCAGCAGTAAAAACGGATTTCTTTGAAATAATCAAACCACTTCTTTTCAATTACCCCATGACGTGCCTCAATGATATCCATAATGTTTCGGAGTTTCTTTGGCGGAATCCGGGAATTATTGTGGCACAGTAGGGACTTCCCGGAGCGTGTGATCCATATCTTTGTAGCATTTTCCGAGGGAACGCCCTCAGAAACGTGGACATGGACCGGCTCCAGGGGATCGTTTTCATTCAGCCAGAAATAAATCACATAGGAACCGACTTTAAAAATTTGCGGCATTGTCAAAGCCCCCTTCTCTCGCCAGGCGGATCACGATATGCGCTACGGACTGGAGGTATTCCTGAAGTTCGGTGATATCCTTATCTGTAAAGCCATCAATATTTTTCCATTCATAAGAAGGAAGATAGCATTCAGCCGAAAGGAATCCACCTTCTACGGGCTTTTCAAAGTAAACTTTGACGGTTTCTGTCCCATTGCAATCATAGACTTCGGAATGGGCTACGCCCGTACCATCTTCGAGCGTCATAAATGGATACATCATACTGGTCACATCCTTTCTTTAAGATAGCAGCAGGAGAATTATTCGTTTACGATCTTATAATCCCCTTTCAGTTTTCCCAGAACCTTACCCATGCACACGATATTATCATATTCGGATATTTTGATATTGGGGAAATCCGGGTTTCTGGAAATCAGCTCTGTTTCCCCATATTCTTTGATATACACATTTCCATTGACGATGAAGATTCCCACATCGCCGTGATGGAGCGGGACGTGCTGGGAGACCATCACGTTATCGCCGTCCTCAAAATCGGGCTTCATGGAATCGCCGGACACGCCGATCACATAGTCGGTATTCTCGATCCAGCTGGATTCAGGGATAATGGCCCTGGCCTTCACCTCATTGCCAAGGATAAAAATTCCGTCCCCGGCGGAAGCACTCCGGAAGTATTCCGTGATGCGGGTGGAGTCAGGCTTGAGCGTGTAAAAATCGACAAGGGTAACGGGGCGGGATTTCAACTCTGAAATCTGTGCTTCGGTTTGAGAGAGCTGCTCCATCCGATCAGTTTCCCATTGAAGAACAGTATCTACATGAACGCGGCCCGGATCATCAAGATTGCGGTATTTTTTTATATGATCATATTCTGCAAAAGTTACATCGTTTACTTTAGATGGGATATTAACTACATCTTGAAATAGATAATTCGCATCTACCTGTAACGCGTCAAACATTTTATACATAACGGGTTCTTTAGGATGACTGGTTTCATTTTCGTAATTGGCAACAGCCCCTTTTGTGACACCAAGAATTTTAGCGAGTTCTTCTTGAGTCATATTAAGCGCGTTGCGGGCTTCTTTAATTCTCTTCCCTATTCCCACGTAGTGCACCTCCTTTTAATGAAATAGTAAAACATAAAAATTGAACTGTCAATAAAAAGTACAGGAAATTTGAGAAAATATATTGACAGTTCAAGAAAAGGATAATATAATTCAAGCATAGTAAAAGAAACTTGTACATCGGGGAGGTGATAACAAAATGTACAAATCCATAATTGCTGAAAATGTCAAAAGAATTATTGACGAGAAGTGTTTAAGTAAAGGAGCCATTGGCAGAAAAGCAGGATATGACATAAAAAAATTCAGCAATATGTTAAATGGAAGAAAAATCATAACGGATGTGGATGTTATGAATATTGCCAATGCCCTTGACGTAGAACCTAACGAACTTTACGGATTATCTCCTGAAACTAAAAGGGAAAGTGATTCGGATAGTGAATCATCCCGGCCATTTAAGGCCGGGATGAGAAAAAACGTTATGGATTGATTCCATACTTTTCACCAAGTTCGTCAAGAGCAGATTCAAAGGAATGGCCTATATCATTGGAAAGGAAAGAGGCTTCGTATTGCTCATCAAATACCTCTTCATATTCACCGTCAAAAGCAACGTAAGAAGATGAGAAGGAGGTAGGAGAGGAATAGTGCAGGAGGGTAAGCATGGCAATGCGGTCACTGTCCACGGACATTGTAAAACTAATGCTGGAGTAAAAATCTTCGATATGGCATGTATCGCAAATTTCATTGACAACATCAAAGAAAAGTGAAGTGTTATCAGTAACATTTGAGTTAGTCAGATTGATCGTAATATACAACGTATCTTCTATTGCTGAAAGATCAACATCTGAATGAACGGCGGAGACGGAATCAAACAGTTCTCCATCTGTTATTTCCTCATAAGTATCATCTGATGATCCTTCAGAGGATGAAGAATCAGTGAAAAGTTCAGAAGAATCATTTGAGTCCACTTCTTCCTTATAGGAAGCGTACTCCTCCTGAAGCGAAGCGTAGTCATTTTTCAATGAATCGTAATTATAGGAAAGTTGGTCATATTGGAATTGAAGCTGCTCAAGTGAATCCTCAAGGGATTGGTATTCTTCCTGCGAAACGTCATCGGAGCAGGCAGGAAGAATAGAAATGGTAAGACATGACAGAAGTACGACAAAAAACTTTTTCATGGAAAAATCCCCCTTTGTTTGTATTTGGCTCATATAGGAACCTATGGCCTAATTATAAAACGAAGCAGGAGGGATAGCAATGGAAACACACTATTGAGGTGCGAGGAGGAATGAATATGTTTAAAGACTTTTATACATGTCCGCGGTGTGGCACACCAATGGCAGGTGAGAAAACAAGATATTTTGTTTGCCCTGGATGCGGACGTGCGTTATGCGAAGAACAGGATCTGAAAGAATACACGGACAATTTTTGCGGGAACTGTGGGACGTTTATTGGAAGCACCAGAGAGAAAGCTTTGGCGTTGCTGGAAGATACTTTTGAAATAGCATCTGAGGAGATTGCAAAGCTGGCCGATAAACCGCTGACAACAGAAGAGAAAAAGGCAGTTGAGAAAATGTCTTGGGGGATGCACTGCAACCCGGAGACAAAAGAAGTAAAAATTTTTCCCATGAATGGAAATCAGATCATCATCCATGGGAAAGAGGAGGCACAGTTTTTCACAGATCATCTTCTGGATTGCTTCCAAACTGAGTGAATACTTTGCCGGAACCATGTAGGAGGTGAAAAAAACGGATATCCATATCAAATTAACACCCTCGGAGGAAGAAAGAAGGAGACGGCATCAGGAAGCAAGGAAATTTGCCAATGAAGTTATTCAGATGTGTCAGCAGCGAAACTTCACAGTAGATCAGTTTAATGTCATGGCAGAAGCAATTGACTTTAAACGGCAGTTACTGAATCAGTCTGCTGCCGACAAAACATTGATGCAGGAAATAAGTTTATAGCTTGAAGAGAGGGAAAAAGATGGACAGAGAGAAACAGATTCCCACAGAGGAAGAAAAGGCTTTGGATGAAAAAGCGGCCAGAAGGGCATATAAGAGCAACGCGACCAAAACCTATGAATTCAAAAACCGTGGACTGGAAATCAAGATCAGCTCCATGGAAATCCTTTACAAAAGGCTCCAGGAACTCGATGGGATGATTGACAGCCAGAATGAGAGTGAGAAGCTCAGCACGCTGGCTGTCATGGCGGACTTAGGGAAGGCCATTATTCCCGATTAGTCTTTACCGACACAGGACATGAAGAGGTGAACAGATGAATGGAGCAAGGCCAAGAGGAACCGACAGCGCAAAAGTGATTCAGGTCATAGAAACCAGAGCGTTAAGGGGATCGGGGACGAAAGAAGACATGTGCCGGATAGTGTTTCAATACTGGGACTTTAATGGAAAACTTCTGGCAGAAAACGATCCATGTCAGGAAGGTAGCAAGACAATCCAGACGCAAATAGAAGGCACATTTGACGAAGAGCGTTTTAAGAAGCTGCTGGAAGAATATCAGAAAAAGCAGGTAAGAATTCGTTTTTCAGAGAAGGGAGAATCACATGAAGAGACATGATTTTGAACTGTTTGAGCGGAACCTTTTCCCGGAAGCAGGCGGGAGAGTGACAATCAACGTCAAATATGAGGACATTTCGGCGTTGAAAGCGGAAAAGATGGCCGCTGTTACGGAGGAGTTTCTGGACAGGTTGACAGCAGTAATCCAGGAAGAACCGAACAGTGAGGATGTTACGGAGTATAGCAGCGTAGAAGAAATGATGGAAGAGATTCTGAAACATTTCGGAGTAAGCAGCAAAGAAGCAGACGAAGCGGAACTCTTTATTTGTAAGAATGACGATTTCTTCAGGGAGAAGACAGGGATTGCTCTGAATCTCAAAAGTTGCAAAGCAGCCAGGGAAAAAAAGAAAGCCCGTATCATAGTGGATTATGATGCAGACTTTCCAAGTATTCTGACGAGAGTTATTTTTCCGTGATTGTTACGGGATCTGGCAATTCAGGAAAGAGAGGAGGCACCATGATAGAAATCAGGGACATCCCTCCCAGCCAGGTACACGGCATGGCCCGGATCACACTGGAAGGAGCGAAAGCGTTCTTCGCGGATCCGGAGAACCAGAAACGTTTTGAAGCCTGGCAGAAGGAGCGGAGGGCGGGAAGAAAAGAAACGGCGTAGAGCCGGGAAAGGAGGGCAGCCACATGAGGAAGAACCTGAAAGAGGCCCGCATGGCGGCGGGCCTGACACAGCAGCAGATGGCGGACAAGCTGGGGATCAGTGAAAGGTATTATAAACAGATCGAGGCTGGGCAAAGAACGGGAGATTTTACTCTGTGGGATATGATGGAAGATTTATTGGATATCCATCAGAGGAAACTCCGCGAGCTTTCAGAAAACCATCACGACAAAGCAGGTAATCCGTAGAGACATTTAGAATATCTGCTATTTTTACCAGCATTTCCAAAGAAGGGAAACGGTCACCACTTTCATACATGCGGTAGGAACGTAAAGCTATTTGCAGTTCAGAGGCCATTTGTTGCGCGGTAAACCCCTTTGTTTTTCTGGTTTGATTTAATCTTTGACCGAACATGAAAACCTCCTTAAATCCAATATTGACAGTGAACATATTGTACACTATAATGAGAGAAAAGAAGAGTGAACAAAATGCTCACCATAAAGGAGGAAACCACTATGGAAGAAACAAAAAACATAACACTGGAAGAACAGGTAGCCGCACTGCAGGCGCAGATCAACCTTCTGATGAAAGGCCGCACCATTGCGCCGTCCCGCCGTCTGGAGAGCATCCGCCAGAAGTGCCGTGCAAAGTATTTCGGTACAAGGAATGAATTTCGGGAAGGAAAAGTCCAGTTCGGCCCGAACGGGAAAGGCTACAGCGATTATTCCGCGATCACAGAGATCATCAACAAGACCACAGGAATCCTTTTCAAGTATTCCAAGGGAAAAAGCGCGGAAAGCTGCGCGATTGTAACCCTGATGGAATCAGAGGAAGATGCCAGGGCATACGAGGCCATTTGTGAAAAGGTATGCAAAAGCCTTTTGAGTTTGATGGATGAGAGCATGGGGAGGAAGAATGTACAGAATACAGACAATCCGTTAAAGAATATGCTGTGAAAAAGGAGGAATCCAGATGGCAGTAGTAAAGGAAATCAGAGACGGGCCCTGTACTATAATCATCCACGATGATGCAGTAGTGCAGACACCGGAGGAGAGGCAGAGGATCATCGACAATGTGTCTCGGATCGTGATCCGGGCGCTGAGTGCAAAAGAGGAACCGGCGTAAAGCCGGGGAGGAGGACAAGCTCATGAAGATGGAAGAGCTGATCGGAAGACTCGGAGAGAGCGAGGACACCGGGCGGAGAATCCTGTCAAAAACGATGAAAAGAAAATACGACGAACTGAAAAATGGTGAAGACGTCGAACGTGGGAACGAAAGCTTTGAATTCTTGAATGGATGCATAAATGCCATGATGGGCCTTGGGGAGATTACGGAATCAGAAGAGAACAGCCTGTGGAATGAGATGTTTCACTGTCTGTATGGAGAGGAAAAAGTATGAAAGCACTGAAAATCATCTCATTTTGCGCCTGGATGATCGGATCCGCAGGGATCATGGATCTGTCAGGAGAGTTTCAACTGGCCGCGATCGCATTGGGGATGGCAGGATTAACAGGTATTTTCATAACCGCGAAGGCAGAATTTGGAAAGGAGAAGCCATGATTGAGGTAAAAATTTTTGATGATGGGAAGCTGGTAGAGGAGAAATCAGGGGATTATATCCTTCTTTTCTCCGCAGACAATGAAAAAATCGAAACCTTTTCCACGGGTGGAGGCCCGGATATGGACAGGACGTTCGAGGGCATCGGCTGTCAGCTGGCGGAGATTATCCTGGATCTCGGCAAAGAAGTAGGAATGGCAAAGACAAAAGCTGAGATTAAGAATGCTGCAGTGGCCCGCCGGATCCTGATACACGGAAGGAAATATGCTGCAGAGATTTATCCGGAGGAAGCAAATGAAGGATCTGGACAGGGCGTGGGATCAGGCATGGAGCCTGGAGAACATTGACGCCCATGAGGAAGCCGGGAAAAGCCCGGAATACATAGGCAGCAGGGAGAAAGGAAACCGGATCTATGATTTCTTTGAAGATGACAGAGAGCATTACTGGTACAGGGTGCGGATCCGCCTCACGGATGGACAGGCCGTTTCCGAAGAGGAAGGCGTTTTCGGACACCGGATCAGGCATCCGGGAAAGAGACGGAAGAACGTACCATGAAAATTAAAAAGCGTATGTGTTGGAGCACATACGCAGGGGCCGCAGCCCAAAATCCTTACGATTCCATTCTACGCTGTGGCCCCGCAAAAGTCAAGAAAAACGGGGCTTTTTCGCCCCGTAAAAGCTTGGTTAAGGATATTAACCCTTTAGGCAGGACAGAAAAATGGCAGTGATGGAAAGAAAGACGAAAGCCGGGAGAACGATAACGACACAGCAATATGCCCGGCCGGGAAAGCACACAGGAAAGAGGGAGCGAAAAGGGGAAGGAACCAGTCCGGCACAGAAGGAAGGAAATATCCGAAGGGCGGTGATGAAGCTGACCTGGCTGATGAATGAAAATTTTTCAGATGGGGACCTTCTTGTGACCCTGGACTACCAGAGAAAGAACCGCCCGGAAGATTCCGTTCAGATGAACAGAGACTTCACGAATTTCTATGATCGGCTGAAGCGGGCGCTGAGAAGAGCGGGAGAGCCGCCTCCAAAATATATCCGTGTGCTGGAGGTGGGAAGCAAGGGAGCCAGACACCACCACATGCTCCTTCCGAAGATAGATCTGGAAATCATCCGGAAATGCTGGACGGCCGGAGGGGTGCATGTAGATCCCCTGTACACGGACGGGAATTACCGGGCAGTCGCGGAGTATTTTGTGAAGTACACCCGGAGGACGATGGAAACGGAGCAACGCGAGATGAAAAAGCTGTGGTATCCATCAAAGGGCCTGAAGCATGTAGAACCGGGAAAGGCCAGGGAGATCAAGTCCCGGAAGATCGGGGAGATTAAGGTGCCGAAGGGCTACTACCTGGATCAGGACAGCGTAAGAACCGGGATCAGCGCCTACGATGGAAGCGAGACACTAACCTATATTGTGGTCCGTCTTCCGGACTGGCCGCCGAAGAGGAAGAAAGGAGGCGGGCGGCATGGATAGGCCGCAGGTGAATGTATACATAGAGGTCTCAATTCGTGGGCCGGCAGTCAGAGAGGGCGCGTACCTGTACGTGCTGGAATATATGATCTATGGACAGCCAGTCACCAGATGCGGATATTGCCGGCATGAAGCTTCTGAAAATCAGCTCACACTGGAAGCTCTTATCCGGGCTTCTGAGCGGGTAAGAAAACCGGCTGAGATACGAGTATTTACTCGTTGCGGCTATGTTTTCAATGCGATCCGGAATGGCTGGCCGCAGCAGTGGAAAGAGGTTGGCTGGAAAAACGCCAGAGGAAAGCCGGTGAAGAACGTGGCATTGTGGGACAGGCTCCTGTATGGAGACCCGCCGCACACATTCACAGCGACGGAAGAAGACCATTCCTACCGGGAGTGGATGCTGTGCGAGCTGGAAAGGAGAGAAAAGAAACATGCTGGTTAATGAGAGGATCAGTCCGGGGACGGTCCTGGAAATATACATGAAAGAAGAAAAAGGGGACCGGGTCGGCATGGCCAAAAAACGGGTAGAGGTGATCCGGCAGTATCCACACCATATCCTTGTAAAGACGGAAAATGGGATCCGGATGTGCATCACCCATGCGGAGCTGAGGCAATATGGGATCGTGACGAAGAGATTTTGAGGAGGAGACGATGAAATATACCGTAGAAACGACAGAAACAGGATTCATTGAAACACTGGAGGTAGGCGGAAGAGTCCTTGTGAAACACTGGACAGGAGACGGAGGACACGTAGAGTGCAACGATAAGGAATTTGCCGATCAGCTGGAAGCTCTTGGGATTGCTGATGAGGAAATTCTGAACAGAGTCTATGATACCCTGGACGAAAATTACATTGGTATGGATCTGAAAAAGATTGACTTGCCGACTGGAAGCCAGGATGCACATGGTTGAAACACCTTAAGAAACCCGGCTCATAGAGTTATATATCACGAATTCAGGCGGGGCGCTGCCCCGCAGGGAGGGGATCATGAATAAAAAAAATTCCGGCCAGTACCGGACGCGGGATGCGCGGATACTGGCTTTCCAGAGACATATGGAAGAGGTCATTTCTATTCACGACATCCGGGAACGGTTTGCCTGGCTTTTGGATACAGAATACTTCACCGCCCCGGCATCCTCAAAACACCATGGAGCCTATGACGGCGGCCTGTATGACCACTCAGAACTGGTGGCTCTGACGCTGGCTGATCTGACGAAACGGCTTGACCTGAAATGGGATCGGAAAGAATCACCCTATCTAATTGGATTCCTTCATGACCTCTGTAAGGTGGACGCATACAGGAAAACAGAAGCCGGTTATGAATACAATCCGGACACGCTCCTGACAGGCCACGGCGAGAAGTCGGTGATCTTGGCACTGCAGAACATCCGGCTCACCGACGAAGAAATCATGTGTATCCGTTACCATATGGGAGCATATGAAAGTGAAAAGATATGGAGCAATCTGGGCCAGGCGATCCGGAGATACCCGAACATCCTCTGGACCCATACGGCGGATATGCTGGCATCACAGATTCTGGAGGTATAGCATGGTAAGAATTATCGTAGACAGTCTGAAGTATGTGGACTTATCCGGGCTGGCGGTGTCGATGGCCGTTATCTACGACCATCCGGAGGATGTACCGGACAAATATGTCGTGCGTATCTGGGAAGGCAGAGAAGAGAAGCCGACCAACGTTGAGATGAGGAAGGACAGCCTGCAGGAATGCCGAAAAGAAATCTGCGAATCAGGGTATTTTGTAATGGCTGTTCGGCCAGACCCAGAAGACGATCCGAAAATCGCGGAAATATGGCTGTGAGGGAGCGGGATGAAAAGACATAGAGCAACACGGAAACTGGAATTCCCACAGAAAACCCGCGAAGAGATCAGGAACCGTGACGGAGGCTGTTTCTTCTGTGAGCGGGGATACCACATGGAGGCATCAAGCCCATTTGAATACACCATCCCGCAGATCATGCACATTGTCCCACGTTCTTCCCTTGGGATGGGCGTGAAAGAAAACGGCGTCCTCGGATGCCAGTACCATCACAACCTGATGGATAACGGAAACAAGGGCCTGCGCACAGAGATGATCGGAATGCTGGAGGACTACATGCGCAGCCTATATCCGGGATGGAGCCGGACGGATGTGATCTACCAAAAATATAATTTTTGAGGAGGACAGGATGAAAAAGATCATCATTGCCGGAATCCTTATTCTGGCAGCCAGAACGATATATAAGATCGGGAAAGAAGAGCTATACTACAGCCCTTACGACAGGAGGTAGCATGAAAACACTCTCAATTATTAACCTGAAAGGCGGAGTGGCCAAGACCATTTCCACCGCCACTATGGCTTACATACTCGCCGCGGAGCGTGGATACCGCGTTCTGATGATTGACAACGACAAGCAGGGAAACCTTTCAAAAATGTATGACCTGCACAGCTACGATCATAGAGGGACGGACAGTCTTATGACAGAACGTTCTCCCATCATGGCGGCCCTGATCCAGCACACGGATTATGCCAGGCTGGACATCATCACCAGCAACATGACCCTCATCAACGCCAACCTGACCGTGCAGACGGACCAGCGTCGGCCACAGCATGACCGGTTCAAAAAGGCCCTTTCCCGGATCGCAGATCAGTATGATTTCTGCCTCATCGACAATGCCCCAGACATCAATATTTCCACCGTCAACGCCCTTGTGGCCTCCGATTATGTGATGATTCCGGTCACGATCGATGATTTCGCGCTGGACGGCCTGTCTGAGCTGGCGGAGCAGATTGAGAATACCAGAGAAGATATGAATCCGGAACTGGATTTCCTTGGGTGTTTCGTGACTCAGTACGTTGGAGGGGATGCGGCGGACCGTCAGGGAGCGGAGTTACTTCTGCGAAAAGGTTATCCGGTATTTTATACTCGAATCCGCAGAACAGATAAGGTCAAGCCGGCCACCTTCCAGCGGCAGCCGGTGCCAGTATACTCCACAAGGTGCGCCGCAGCGCTGGATTACAGGAAGCTGGTCACAGAGTTTTTGAAGAGGATAGAAAATGAAGAACAGTAAATTCAACCTGACCGAGATCATGAATAACAGGAGCGTCCGGAGGGAGCGGGATCAGGTAGAGGGACAGATCACCCTGCAGGACTGGCTGGAATGGAAAGAGGACATCCGGAACCGCCTGCAGGAAACAAGTGAGAATTTCATCGTCATCGGATACCGTCTGAAACAGATGCGGGAATCAAGAATGTATGAGCAGGAGGGTTTCCGGAGCCTGAGCGAATTTGCACAGCGGGAATATAATCTTTCCCGGTCGGTAGTCAGCCGCCTGATCCAGATCAATGACCGTTTCTCAGAGGACGGAAACAGCATGGAACTGAAAGCGGAATACCGGAATTATGGTTTTGCAAAGCTGCAGGAGATGCTGTATCTGACCGATGAAGAACTGGAAGAGGTAACGGAGGATATGACCGTCCGGGAAGTCAGGGAAATCCGGATGGAACGGGAGCAGCCGGAAGAAACGGAACCGGAAGAACCTGCAGAGGGAGCAGGCAGCGAAAAAGAAATTGCGACGTCGCAACAGAACGATGATGACTGGAAAGAGAAAAAGCCAGAACCGAAACCGATTGAACCTCCCCCGCGTGATGCGGTCTACCGGGAAAAGATCGGAAAGACGATGCTGGAGGAGATCACAGGAGGGAGCAGGCGTTATCTGATCCTGAAAATGCGGCATAAGTATCGTGTCGGAAACACCCTGATCCTGATGGAATGTTTCAAGGGCCGGCGGACAGGAAAGATCGTGACGCTCCAGATCACACACATGACGGATGATTCCGGCGGCCTGATTCCCGGATACTGTGTCCTGGGATTTGAAGAATATACAGAGGCACAAGAGGAAGTGAGGGAAGACGATGAAGATTGAGATGGGAGAATGTATCTACTGCGGTCAGGTACGTCAGTTTGAGGTAGAGGACGGCATCAGTCTGTCCCAGGAAGAAAAAAACCGCAAGGCCACCGAACAATGCGACTGCGAGGAAGCGAAGAACGCTCACGCTCAGGAGAAGATCCTGACAACCACCCAGAAAAACATTACATCCCTTTTTCATGCTGACAAGCCGGAAATGGAAAAGCTTCTGCTGGAGGCAACGGATTATATCCATGATGGCATTCTGGACAAGATCACGCTCACATCCGGGACCACGAAAGGGCAGGTAAGCATCAACTCAAAGGGCTCCATAAAAGTAGAGCGGGAAAGAAAGACGAAAACAGCCCTGGAAGCCTAGTAAATACTCGTTCGGGAGGAATTTTATGAAAACAAAAATTTGTATTCTGGTTGCCGTCTTTCTGGTCTGTCAGGCGGGAGCGGGCATCCAGGCACAGGCCGAGGAATGTATCGTACCGGATCACATTCTGGAAATGTCAAACGAGATCGGGAAGGAATACAATATCTGCCCGGAGCTGCTGCAGTCTATAGCATTTCAGGAGAGTCGCTTCCAGGCGGATGCGCAGAATGGCGGATGTACCGGGCTGATGTAGGTCAATCCAGCATGGCATGCTGACAGGATGCAGGAGCTGGGAGTGACGGATCTCTACGACCCGAAACAGAACATGGAAGTAGCCGCCGATTATCTGCAGGAGCTTTTCGGCAGATATGAGGATGTCGGAACTGTCCTGATGGTCTATCACGGAGAGTCAGGAGCGGTCAGCAAGATCGAACCGTCACAGTATGCTGATGAGATTCTCACAAGATCCGCAGAACTGGAACGGATCCACGGGAAATAGGAGCATTGATATGGACGAGGAAAAAGGATTTATTTTATGTCTAATAGTACTGGGCGTGGGAGCGGTAATACTCGCATGGCTGTTGTTTTAGAGGAGTGGTCAGATTGAGAAAATATCAGGTCTACGATGGAGATACCCTGATCGGGATAATGACCTGCATAGAGGGAGAAAAGCTACTGGGCGTCCCAAGGCGGCGGTTCGCAGACTGTGCCAGGGAAGGAGAAAAACTGAAAAACAGATACACCGTTCTCCTTCTTGACGATGGACCAGAATCCACCGAATGCCGGGAGGGGTTTCGGGAAGAATGGAGAGCCGCCACAGAAGCTATTCAGGAAAAAATCAGTGTTGAGAAAATGCTCCTTACCCTTTGGGAAGCGGCGGTACGCCCCTTCCGGAGGGAGCGGTGTGGGATATGGAGGATTAAGTGAGCAAAGAACAGAAATCAGTATTCTGTAACATGGACTGCATGGAAGGAATGAAAGAATATCCAGATAAGTATTTTGATCTTGCGATAGTAGACCCTCCGTATGGTATCAACTCTCCGAATATGTCAATGGGTTCAAATAAAAGTAGATCAAGAGATGGATATCCGGGAGTGAGCACAGCGGAAAAACTGAGAAAAGGAAGGCTTAACGCGGGAGCGGGGAAATTGAAAAATCGGGCATTACAGAAGATGAACTGTGAATGGGATTTCACTCCTCCGGGGCCGGAATATTTTGAGGAACTTTTCCGGGTATCAAAGGACCAAATCATCTGGGGAGGTAATTATTTTCCCTTACCTCCAACTCGTGGGATCATCGTATGGGATAAATGTCAGCCTTGGGAGAATTTCAGCCAGGTTGAAATGGCATGGACGAGCTTTGACCGTCCCGCGGCGCTCTTTCGATACTCAAATACTGGTGGAAGGAATGATGATGAGAAAATACACCCTACACAGAAGCCCATCGAATTATACCGATGGATTTTAGGGAAATACGCGAAACCCGGATACATAATTTTGGATACGCATGTAGGGAGTGGAAGCAGTCTGATCGCCTGTAGAGAACTGGGATACCAGTATGTGGGATTTGAGTTGGACGAAACATATTTTACGGCGGCATATAAGCGAATTGAGAACCATTATAATTTCCAGAGAAAGGACGATATTGAAGAGCAGCTGTCAATTAGACAGTTTATGGATTTGAATAAGTGAGGGTATTACGGAAAAATAGATCAGGAGATCACCCAAATTCGCCCGCAAAGATAAAAATGAATAAGTAAAAGAAAGGAGCCGAACCTCCGGCCGGGGTAACGATATATCGGGTTCCTTAAAAAAATGGAGAGACAGAAAAAACTTAAATGTGAACTGTACAATGACAGCATGCAGGGGTGGAAATGCTATCCAATTCAAAAAGCGCAGTTGATTATTGCCGATGTGCCGTATAACGTCGGGACTAATTTCTATGGCAGTAACCCTATGTGGTATGAAAAAGGAGATAACAAAAACGGAGAGAGCAAACTCGCCGGGAAAGCAGCATTTGCAAGTGATTTCAACTTCAATCTCTACGAATACTTTCACTTTTGCAGCCGTTTAATGAAAAAAGAACCCCCAAAAGCGGGAGCAAGAGGGCGTTCCAGTAACGCACCATGCATGATTGTGTTTTGCTCATTTGAGCAGACGCACACGCTGATCCAGGCGGCAGAGAAGCATGGATTTAAACACTATATACCGCTTGTGTTCATAAAAAATTACAGCCCGCAGGTATTAAAAGCAAATATGCGGATTGTAGGGGCTACAGAGTATGCGCTTGTATTTTATAGGGATAAACTGCCGAAATTTCGGAATGGCGCTCAGTTTGACGAAAATGGAAAAACAATCCGTGGAACCGGGCATATGGTTTTCAACTGGTTTCAGTGGGAAAAAGACGGGAAAGAGATTCCAAAGATCCACCCTGCGCAGAAACCCGTCAAACTGCTAAAACGGTTAATTGAGATTTTTACGGATCCCGGAGATGTGGTTATAGATCCGTGCTTTGGAAGCGGTTCAACAGCAAGAGCGGCGGTGGAGCTTGGAAGGAATTTTTATGGGTTTGAAATAAATAAGGAATTCTGCCGCAGGGCAAAAGAGGAAATGTTGAGGTTTCCGAGAGAAACACAGATGAGTCTGTTTGATATGGAGGAAAAATAGAGATGTACCTGTATAGTGAGGCGACAGGAACGATAACAAACATGGACCACGTAATAACAATTTTTGTCGGGAGGGACGGGAATAAACTGGTAGCGAAAGAGGACGACGGAATGATACTGCTCCAGCAAGCCTACACAAATGAGGCAGAGGCAAGGGAAGCTGTTGTGATGGTGGCGGAGCAGGTCAGGAACGCAAGAAGCCATGATGCAGTCCTTACCGTCCCGAACCCGGAAACGGTCCGCGAGAGGATCAGGGCGAAGCCTGCCGAGGTGTGGCACCATGCCACAGGGAAGAAGACAAAGGGGCATGGCGGGTCATGAATTATACAAAAGAGATTATAGAGAGAATCAACAAGCTCTCAGGGAGCAGGAGTCCGTATGAGGTATTCTGTGACTGGATCAAGTGCAGTGCAATCTCGATACAAAACGCCTGCCAAATCCATAATGACCTCTGGAAAAAACGGGAAGAACAATATATGCAGACAATCAGGCCATATGGAGAACATGGGCTGGAATTCGGAGACATGCTGGGGTTTCTCACGATGGCACTGGAAAATGATATTTCAGATATTTTGGGGCAGGTATATATGGAAGCGGAGCTGGGGAACAAGAGCACCGGGCAGTTTTTTTAGTCCGTTCCATATCAGTCGTATGTGCGCGGAGCTGAGCCTGCGGGATCAAGACGGAAGCCA
>ENA-UONU01001406-UONU01001406.1-human-gut-metagenome-genome-assembly--contig:-CS51-NODE-1406-length-17970-cov-4.671839_pt1 | contig 17970 bp, 12 predicted proteins | sample MGYA00242462_ERZ724009 | MGnify/ENA metagenome assembly ERZ724009 | reverse complement strand
CAGGCTTTTCCGGTCTTGCTTTTTCCTGGTATCTGAAGGAGCATTTTGGGGTCAGAAGATTTGGCGTAGGCTTTTTCGGTATTTTTTATGCCCTCAGCGGTTATATGGCGGCTTACAGCTGGAATATTATGTGGCTGGACTGTATTATGCTGTTCCCTCTGATCCTTTTAGGTGCAGAACGTCTGGTAAAAGAAAAGAAAGGGCTTCTGTACTGTGTTGCCCTGGGGCTTTCTATCCTCTCCAATTATTATATCTCCATCATGGTCTGTGTTTTTATGGTGATCTATGTGATCGCGCTTGTGATCTTAGATCCTCCCCATACTTTTAAGGAGTGGGTGGGGACAGGCCTGCGTTTTGCCTTTTATTCCCTCCTTGCAGGAGGGATGGCAGCGGTGGTGATCCTTCCGGCGGTTTATGCCTTGAAGGCCACAGCCTCCGGGGATTTTGATTTCCCGAAAACCCTGACCTCTTATTTCTCCATCTTTGATATGGTTGCCCGCCATATCGGCAATGTGGAGACGGAAACAGGGCTGGATCACTGGCCAAACATTTACTGCGGTGTGGCAGTCCTTCTCTTTCTCCTTCTCTATGTGGCCGGCAAAAAAATACGGGTTCGGGAAAAAGCAGTATACTGCGGGCTTTTGCTGCTGTTTTATGCCAGTTTTTCTATTAATGTGCTGAATTTCATGTGGCATGGCTTCCACTATCCAAACAGTCTGCCATGCCGTCAGTCTTTTATTTACATCGCTCTGGTTCTGACCATGTGTTTTCATGCCTACCTGCATTTAAGGGAAACGCCGTGGAAGCATATTTGTCTGGCCTTATGGGGCTCCATTGCTTTTGTGGTTATGGCGGAAAAGCTGGTGGATAACACAGAACAGTTCCATTTTTCGGTATTCTATGGGGCGATCCTGTTTTTGGCTGTGTATGGAGGTCTGATCTATCTCTATGCAAAAAAAAGATGGAGCCTGGATGCGGTTCTTTTGGCTGCGCTGGCGGTGGTGTCGGTGGAGAGCACCGTCAACATGGCAGTGACAAGCATCCCGACTACCAGCCGGACAGCTTATGTAAAAGATAACCGGGACGTGGAAGCCTTGACCTGGAATATCCATTCCAGCACGTTTTACCGCGTAGAGCGGGAGGAACGCAAATCAAAGAATGATGGAGCGTGGATGAATTATCCGTCTGTGTCTCTGTTTTCTTCCACGGCCAACGCTTCCCTGTCTGATTTTTTCCGGAAGATCGGATGCGAGAGCTCTACCAACGCCTACTGTATTACCGGAAGTACACCTCTGGCGGACAGCCTGTTTTCTGTGGGATATGGCCTCTATGATGATCAGCAGGCCTCGGATCCGTTGAGGGAGCTGATGGATCATCGGGGAAATACCTGGCTTTACAAAAACAAATATACCTTGCCGGTAGCATTTATGATGCCTCAGGATGTAGAGGAAAATTGGATCCTGGACTCAGGAAATCCAGCGTCTGTGCAGAATGATCTCTGTGATGTCCTGGGAACGGATCCGGTTCTGCTGATGAATGAAGCTGTTACAGATGGGAAGCGGCTCACTTTTACGGCGGAAGACACAGGAGAGTACTATGTTTATGTGACCAACAAGCAGGTGAAGGAGGTCACAGCTGTGATCGGGGACACCACAGAGAATTTTGACAATGTGGATCGGGGATATTTTCTGGAGCTGGGCCATATTTTAAAGGATACAGAGGTGAAGCTGGAGGCAGAGGACGACGCAGATCCGGTGTTCCAGGCAGAAGTATGGCGTTTTTCGCCTCAGGGAATGGAATCCCTTTTCCAGCGTATGAATAAAAATCCCATCCATCTCACCCGCTGGACCGATACGGAGCTGGTGGGAAATATTACAGCGGATCGGCCAGGAGTGATGTATACCAGTATCCCCTACGACAAAGGGTGGCGTATTCTGGTTGACGGAAGGCCGGCAGCTGGCAGAACGATTTTCGATACATTTCTGGCAGTAGATCTGGATGAGGGAGCTCATCAGATCAGCCTTACCTATGAACCGGAAGGGCGAAAACAGGGAGCGTGGATCAGCGGGATCAGCGTGACCGTCCTGGGTCTGTGGACCGTTGGAAATTATGCGATGGAAAAGAAAAAAGGCTGCGGGAAGCAGGCAAAAGGAAAACAAAAAGGCTCGGGAAAATGAAAGGGCTGAAAACAATAATGGAAACAGCAGATCAGCAAGGGAAGAAGGCTGATCGAATAATAAAAAGCAGACAAGGAGATAAATGCCATGAAATTATGGGGCGGACGTTTTACAAAAGAGACAGATCAGTTGGTGCACAATTTTAATGAATCCCTTTCCTTTGACCAGAAGTTTTACCGTCAGGATATTCGGGGAAGTATTGCCCACGTGAAGATGCTGGCAAAACAAGGGATCCTGTCTTGGCAGGATAGGGACAATATCATCAAAGGGCTGGAAGGGATCCTGGAAGATTTAGACAGCGGAAAGCTGGAGATATTACCTGGCTCCGGCTATGAGGATATTCACTCTTTTGTAGAGGGAACGCTGACGGAGCGCATTGGCGATGCCGGAAAGCGCCTTCATACAGGACGAAGCCGCAATGACCAGGTGGCTCTGGACATGAAGCTGTATACCAGAGATGAGGTTGATGCGATTGAGGAGCTTTTAAACGGTCTTTTAGCGGAGCTATTGACGGTTATGGAGGCAAATCTGGACACCTTTATGCCCGGATTTACCCATCTCCAGAAGGCTCAGCCCATTACTCTTGCCCATCATATGGGTGCGTATTTTGAGATGTTTTCCAGGGATCATTCCCGTCTTAGGGATATTAGAAAGCGTATGAATTACTGTCCACTTGGATCCGGGGCTCTGGCAGGAACCACATATCCTTTGGATCGTGCTTACACAGCAGAACTTTTGGATTTTGACGGCCCAACTCTCAACTCCATGGATTCTGTGGCAGACCGGGATTATTTGATTGAGCTTCTCAGCGCTCTTTCTACTATTTCCATGCACCTTTCACGGTTCTGCGAGGAAATTATTATCTGGAATACAAATGAATACCGTTTTGTAGAGATCGATGATTCCTACAGTACAGGAAGCTCCATTATGCCTCAGAAGAAAAACCCGGATATTGCGGAGCTGATCCGGGGAAAGAGCGGACGCGTCTACGGCGCTCTGGTATCCCTTCTCACCACAATGAAGGGACTTCCGCTGGCCTACAACAAGGATATGCAGGAGGATAAGGAGCTGACCTTTGATGCCATTGATACTGTGAAGGGCTGTCTGGCTCTGTTTACAGGCATGATCGCCTCCATGAGCTTCCGAAAAGACGTAATGGAAGCCAGTGCTAAAAACGGATTTACCAATGCGACCGATGCTGCCGATTACCTGGTGAACAAGGGAGTGCCCTTTCGGGATGCTCATGGGATCGTGGGGCAGCTGGTTCTCATGTGCATAGAAAGGGGAATCGCTTTAGATGACCTTTCACTGGAGGAATACCAGTCTGTAAGCCCTGTGTTTGAGAGCGATGTATATGAGGCCATCAGCATGAAGACATGTGTGGAGAAACGCCTCACGATCGGAGCACCGGGACGCCAGGCTATGGAACAGGTGATCGCTGTCTACCGGAAACAGCTAAAAGATCTTTCCGGAGAGGCATAGGAGAAGGAAAAGGACAATATTTGCTGTAAAACAGGTTATGAGTGTGCAGGAAATAGAAGGAAAGAAGGGTACATATGGAGGATTTGATGCCTTTGATCCGGCAGGTTTCCCTGTTTTCAGGAATTGGGGATGAAGCTTTGGATACCCTGTTAAAGTGCTGCGGGGCCGAGGGACTGTCATACAGAGAAGGGGAAGAAATCATACTGCAGGAAGGATCAGCCGATAAGGTTCTGATCCTTTTAGCAGGGACAGCGGAGATCGTCCGTGAAACTGTTTGGGGAGAGAAGGAGCCCATAGGTCTTTTGCTGGCTGGAGAGGTATTTGCTCCCACGGTTTTAGACAGCGGAAGCAAAAAAGAAGGAACAGGAGGACTTTGCCTGACGGCAAAAGCCTCCTGTCCTTGTGCTGCATTGATACTGGACTATGGCCGTATGCTCACCTTCTGCCCCCTGGCCTGCGGCTTCCACAGCCAGCTGATCTACAACCTCCTGGGGAGCTTGTGGGGGAAGAATCTGCAGCTGGAGCGCAGGCTGGAGCATGTCTGCCGACGGTCTACCAGGGAAAAGCTTCTGTCCTACCTTTCGGATCAGGCGCGTATCCATCAGAGCCTGGAATTTGATATTCCCTTAAACCGCCAGGAGCTGGCTGATTACCTCTGCGTGGACCGCAGTGCGATGTCCAGTGAGCTGGGGAAAATGCGGGATGAGGGGATCTTGGAGTTTCGCAGGGAGCATTTTGTGATGCGGGGGGAAGTTCTTTAGGAGAGAGCGGATTGCAGACATTCCATTGCCTGCTCCAGACGCTTTCTTTGCGTTCCGATGTTGATCCGAATGCATCCATATCCCTCATCGCCATAGTGGGATCCGTCATTTGGAGCGATTCCTGCATCGATCATTCGTTGCATCAATTCTTCCTGGGGTAAGCCATATTCAGAACAATCAACCCACATCAAATAAGTTCCATCAGGAACGTAGGTATGTACATTTGGAAGATTCTTTTCAACGAAATCAACTACATATTGGGCGTTGGCCTGTAAATAGGCACAGAGTTCATCTACATATTGTTCGCCGTATTGGTATGCCACTTCAAAGGCTTTGAATCCGAACAGATTGACCCCTACATGGAAGGCAGTGATGACCTCGTTTACCTTTGCCAGAAGTTCCGGATTCTTAGAGAAGATCACAGAGGTTTTTATACCAGCCACATTAAAGGTTTTGGAGGGGGCCGCAGCGCACACAGTTCTCAGGGCAGCATCTTCTGATATGGTAATATAAGGAATATAAGGGTGTCCCTGGAATACAATATCAGAATGAATGTCGTCAGAGAAAACCAGAACATTGTGTTTTTTGCAGAGTTCATTAAGCTTTTTAAGCTCATCTGTTTCCCATACTCTGCCAAGAGGGTTGTGAGGATTGCAGAGAATGAAGAGCTTGACGCCATCCGCCATTTTTTTGTCCAGATCATCATAATCCATCTCAAATCTGTTGTTTTTTTTAATCAGGCTGCTTTTTACAATCGTACGTTTCTGCTGTTCTACAACTTTATAAAAAGGATCATAAACGGGAGTACACATTAAAATTTTATCTCCTGGGTCAGTAAGTGCTGCTACAATAAAGGCGTTGGCACATACAATGCCAGGAACACTTAAAATTTCTTCTTTTTTGAGCTCCATATGATTTCTTTTTTTATTCCAGGCGATAAAATGAGTGTAGTAGGATTCAGAGGCATAGGTGTAGCCATAAGTAGGATGAGCAGCCCGGTCGGTGAGTGCTTTCGTGATTTCAGGGAGAGTTTCAAAATCCATATCAGCGATTCCTAAGGGGATCAGCCCATCTTTTCCGAAATCCTGTTCCATTCTGTCCCATTTGATGACCTCTGTTCCGTGGCGGTCAAATTCTTTGTCAAATTGATACATATCTTCATCTCCTTATATTGTGTTTTGAGTATAATACAAATGATTTTTACTTGTTATATTAAAACATAGCCAGAAAATAATAGAGTCCTAATCCTGCAAATGTGCCTAACATAGAACCTAATGCACCATAGATAACGGAAATTGAAATATAGGCTTTACCATAGGTTGCAGCTACTACCGGGGCGCTGGACACGCCGCCGATGGCGGCAATAGAAGCAATGACCAGAGTTCCCAGATCTACCTTGGCAAGCTTTCCGTAAACAGCCATGACCAGAACATGAACCAGAAGACAAGTCACACCGCATATAAGGAAAGTGCCAGCATTAGCAAATGTCTTTAAGTCAACCGAAGAACAGTTCACCATTAGCATAAAAGCTGCAAAACCGCTTCCCATAAGTCCTAAACCATTTACATTTTTGATATTGGTAAAGGTTCCTAGAGCTACAGAAAATACAGTTACTAAAGAATAAGACCATACACTTCCAGGAACGCTGGGGGTATACTGGCCGATAGCAGGGCCAATGCGCATAGAAACTGCAACAATAGCAAGTCCAACACCCATGATAAGGAATAAATCATAAGGATTGATTTTTTCTGTGTTTTTTGCTTCAATCTCATCAATAGTGGCGGCAATTTCTTCAATGTCGTTGGTATTTGCCTTCGTCCATTTGTTGTAAATGGGAGCTGCGGCTACCATGATGATAAGAAGCGTCATGTAAGGACGGAATACCAGGTTGATCAGAAGAAGTACGTTTGCTGTTCCATCGTCACCCAGCCCGATGCCGTTTGCGATTGCATAAAGATTTTCAGGTCCGCCAATAAATGCGCCGGTCCATGCACCGAATGCACCAGGGACGTTATCGATTCCGAGACTGTTTCCAAAGAGAAAATATGTAATGATCATACCTAAAAAAACGCTGATAACTGTTGCCAGGAATACGCCTGCCAATTTGGGGCCTATTTTCAGCATCCGCTTTACATCGGTCTGTGCACCAATCAAAAATACCAGAAATGGAATAGCATAGTTGGTGAGAGCAACCCGGGTATTATTGACGGATTCATTTTCCATTGTCCATACTCCAAAAGTGTTGCAGCAGACAATGATCAAAAACATGATCAGTACCGGTGGTACATACTTGTAAATTTTTGACGGGAATTTTTTGCAGAAAAGAGTGACAGCAACATTGATAAGTGCTAAAGCCGCCAAAAATTCCAATCCATTTTTGATTAACATATGGTATTCCTCCTTTTAAATAATTTTAATAATAAATAGTTTAACTATTTAAATGTTAAACATATTATATATTGCAAGAATGTTGTTGTAAATTGACAAAATAAACTAAAAAATAATAAAAAATTTATTAAAAATAACAATTACAAAAACGAAAAAGATAAAATACAACATGAATCATATACAAATAGCGAAAAATAAAATATAGAAGCAGTGAATTTTGACTTTTGAGAGTAATGAAATGTAACAGAGCACATATCTGCAAAAACACGCAAAAAGCAGCATTCATTTTTCCGTAAGGTCTTGCCCTGAAACATATGAATTGGTATAATGAATCGGGTAAATATAAGCAAATTCGTAGGCGCTCGTTTTTAGGACGCCGGAATGGAGGAAATAATGAATCAGATTGATACCATGTCAGTGAATGCGATCCGTGTTCTGGCAGCGGACGCTGTACAGAAAGCGAAATCAGGACATCCAGGACTTCCGTTAGGTTCTGCTCCTATGGCCTTTGAGCTTTGGGCAAAGCATATGAACCACAATCCGAAGGATCCAAAGTGGGAGAACCGGGATCGCTTTATCCTGTCGGGAGGCCATGGATCCACACTGCTTTACTCCTTGCTCCATCTGTTTGGCTATGGACTTACAAAGGAGGATCTGATGAATTTCCGCCAGATGGATTCCCTGACACCAGGTCATCCGGAATATGGCCATACCGTTGGGGTGGAGGCTACTACAGGGCCCTTAGGAGCAGGAATGGGAATGGCGGTGGGAATGGCCATCGCGGAAGCTCATCTGGCTGCTGTTTTTAACAAAGAAGGATATCCGGTTGTGGATCATTATACCTATGCCTTGGGCGGTGACGGCTGTATGATGGAGGGAATCTCCTCAGAGGCATTTTCTTTGGCCGGAACACTGGGGCTTGGAAAATTGATCATTCTTTATGATTCTAACCGTATTTCTATTGAGGGAAGCACGGATATTGCTTTTACGGAGAATGTGCAGAAGCGCATGGAAGCCTTTGGATTCCAGCTGATTACAGTAGAGGATGGAAATGATCTGGATGCCATCGGAAAGGCCATTGAGGAAGCCAAGGCTGATACCTCCCGTCCTTCTTTTATCACGGTAAAAACCCAGATCGGCTACGGCTGCCCGGCTAAACAGGGAAAAGCAAGCGCTCACGGTGAGCCTTTGGGACAGGAGAATGTGGATGCTATGAAGGATTTCCTGGGCTGGCCGTCTAAGGAGGCTTTCTATGTACCAGATGAGGTATACTCCAACTATGAGTCCTATGCAAAAAAAGGAGCAAAGACGGAGGCGGATTGGAAGAAGCTCTTTGAGGAATACTGCAGCAAATATCCTGAAATGAAGGAATTGTGGGCTCAATTCCATAATCCGGAGCTTGCAAAGGCCGCCTATGACTGCGAGGGATACTGGGCTTGCGAGGACAAGCCGGATGCTACCAGAAATCTGTCTGGAAAGCAGCTGCAGAAATTGAAACATCTTCTGCCAAATCTCATTGGAGGCGCGGCAGACCTGGCTCCTTCCACAAAGACGTACCTGTCTGATATGGGAGATTTTTCCAAAGAGAATTATGGAGGACGCAATCTTCATTTTGGCGTGCGTGAGCTGGCTATGGCAGCCATCGGAAATGGAATCATGCTTCACGGGGGGCTGAGAGCTTTTGTTTCCACCTTCTTTGTGTTCAGCGATTATACCAAGCCTATGGCAAGGCTGTCTGCACTGATGGGGGTTCCTCTCACCTTTGTGTTTACCCATGACAGCATCGGCGTGGGAGAGGATGGGCCAACTCATGAGCCTATTGAGCAGCTGGCTATGCTTCGCTCAATGCCAAATTTCCATGTATTCCGTCCGGCTGATGCGATGGAGACAGCAGCAGCATGGTACAGCGCTGTCACCTCAGCCCATACGCCTACAGCTCTGGTGCTTACGCGGCAGAACCTGCCTCAGCTTGCTGGATCTGGAAAAGAGGCGTTAAGGGGAGCTTATATTCTGGAGGATTCTGCAAAGGAAATACCGGATGCCATCATCATTGCAACCGGATCAGAGGTAGAGCTGGCAGTAGAGGCAAAAGCACGCCTGGCAGAAGATGGAATGGATGTCCGGGTGGTCAGCATGCCGAGTATGGACGTGTTCGAGGAGCAGCCCCAGGAGTATAAGGAGAAAGTCCTTCCTAAGGCAGTGAGAAAGAGAGTGGCAGTGGAGGCGTTAGGAGGCTTTGGCTGGGGCAGATACGTAGGCCTGGACGGAGCTGTGGTATCCATGAAGGGTTTTGGAGCCAGCGCGCCGGCATCACAGCTTTTTGAGAAGTTTGGATTTACAGTGGATCATGTGGTGGAAGCGGTAAAGAGTCTGTAAAGAGAACGAATAAGGAAATATAGGAGGCAGCAGGAAGGAAATCTTCCTGTCTGCCTCCTGGATTTTGTGGAAGTCCAGGAGAGAGAAAAGTAGAAAAATGACAACAAAAAACCCCGTAAGCTATATGCTTACGAGGTTTTCGCTAATGCGCCAGAGAAGATTCGAACTCCCGACACTACGGTCCGTAGCCGTATGCTCTATCCAGCTGAGCTACTGACGCATGCTGTTGTTGAAGTGTGTTCCTCAACAACGCAAGGACTATTATAATGCGTTACAATATAAATGTCAATAGTTTTTTGAAAAATTTTTTTTAAAGTAACGGTTCAGCCAACCATCTTCTTGTCCGTTTTAAACGGACAAGAAGCGTTGGGCGTCTGCCCTATGAAGATTCAGACTGGAAAATGCGGAAACTTGGGAGAGAACCATAGTTCACAGAACCTTCCTTTTATGGTATGATAGATTAGAAAATTTACCAGGAGATAAGGAATGATGAAACAAAAATTATCCAATCGGAATCTTCTTTTAGTGGGATTCACACTGTTTTCTATGTTTTTTGGTGCGGGAAATTTGATCTTTCCGCCATTTTTGGCGGCTCAGGCAGGAAATATGACTTGGCAGGCAATGGGAGGCTTTCTGCTCAGTGCAGTAGGACTTCCGGTTTTGGGCGTAGCTGCTGCAGCCAGGGCGGGAGGCCTTTCTAAGCTGGCAGGGCGGGTAGGATCCCATTTTTCTTTTTTCTTCACCCTTCTCATTTACCTGTCCATTGGCCCCTGCCTGGCTATCCCCAGAACTGCCAGCACCTCATTTGAGATGACGGTATTTCCTGTTTTGCAGCAGATGGGGATTGTTTTGGAGGATACCATAGCCGGGACAGGGATTACTGTGCAGACGGCAGCTCAATTTTGCTATTCTGTGGTATTTTTTGCCGCAGCTATGGCGGTAGCGTTTCGTCCGGAAAAGCTGACAGACCGGTTGGGAAAGATCCTTTGTCCTTCCCTTTTGATACTGATTGCCGTTATTTTCTGCGGCTGCCTGATCTGGCCTATGGGCGCTTATGGAAGCCCTCTGCCCTTGTATCAGTCTGGCCCTGCGGTAACTGGGTTTTTAAAGGGATATGATACAATGGATACCATCGCTGCTTTGAATTTTGGGATCATCATTGCCATTAACATTCAGGCAAAAGGGGTGAATCAGGAGGATTCCATTATAAGAGAGACCATCAAAGCGGGAATCATAGCCGGTATCCTGTTAGCGGTGGTGTATGCGGCCCTTGCCCATATCGGCGGTCCTGTGGGGGCTGTGGAGCAGGATATGGAAAATGGAGCAAGGATCCTTACGTTTGTAGCAGGAAATCTTTTTGGCAGGATGGGAATGATCATTTTAGGCCTGATCTTTTTGATCGCTTGTTTTAATACCTGCGTGGGGCTTTTGAGCTGCTGCAGCGAGTATTTTATATCCATTGTTCCGGCTGTAAGCTACCGGAAGTGGGTGTTTTTGTTCGCTTTTATCAGCCTGTTGATCTCAAGTGCAGGGCTGAATGCAATCTTAGCCGTATCCGGGCCTGTGCTCAACGCTATTTATCCTGTGGCGATCGTACTGATCGCCCTGGCCTTTCTTGAACCTTTTACAGAAAAATGGTCCTCCATGTATAGTGTGAGCATTCTGTTTACGGCTGTGGTCAGTGTGATCTATGCCTTGGAAAAGAGCGGGATCATGCTTCCGGTGGTAAGCCCTATGGTATCCTATCTTCCCGGCTATGGAATGGGGCTGGGCTGGGTCCTTCCGGCTCTGGTGGGAATGGTGATCGGCATTGGCTATTCTATGGTGCGCGGGGAGGAAAAACTGTCATGACCGAGGCCAGATGGATGCTTTATGCAAAGAAAGCAGATTTCGATGGAATCGCAGAGCGGTATCACATCAGCCCGGTGACAGCCCGAATCATACGAAACCGGGGGATCGAGGACATCGAGGACATTGGACGTTATCTGAACGGATCCATCGGGGATCTTGCAGATCCAAGACTTCTTCCTGATATGGAGACGGCTGTATCGATTTTGGGAGAAAAGGTAAAAAATGGGAAGTCTATCCGTATTGTGGGAGATTACGATATTGACGGCGTATGCTCTACCTGCCTTTTGTATCAGGGACTGAAACGGATCGGGGCTCTGGTGGATTATGAGATACCAGACCGGATCAAGGACGGATATGGGATCAATGAACTGATCATTGAGGCGGCGGCCGAGGATGGGATCGATACAATTTTGACCTGTGATAATGGGATTGCCGCGATCGAGCAGATTGCCAGGGCAAAGGAGCTTGGGATGACGGTGGTGGTCACAGATCATCACGATATACTGACAGAGGCTGAGGGGGACGCTGAGATCCTCCCTCCCGCTGATGCGGTGGTGAATCCAAAACGCAGGGACAGCCGGTATCCTTTCCCTGAAATCTGCGGCGGTATGGTGGCATACAGGCTGGTGCAGGTTCTTTATGAGGTATGGGGGATACCCCGGGAAGAGTGGCTGGAGCTTTTGGAGATCGCAGCGATCGCTACCGTGGGAGATGTGATGAAGCTCCAGGGAGAAAATCGGATCGTTGTGAAAGAGGGGCTTTCCAGGCTGGGATGCACCTCCAATATGGGGCTTAGAAAGCTGATCGAGAAAAATGATTTGAAACCAGATGCCATCACGGCGTATCATATTGGATTTGTCATCGGACCTTGTCTGAATGCCAGCGGACGGCTCCAGACAGCAAAGCTTGCCCTGCAGCTTTTGCTCAGCCAGAATGAGAGAGAGGCGGATGAGCTGGCAAACCAGCTGAAGCTCCTGAATGATCAGAGAAAGGATATGACCCAGAAGGGGATTGAGGAGGCAGCAGAGCAGGTGGAGAGCCTGTACCAGGATCATAAAGTGCTGGTGGTGTTTCTGCCTGACTGTCATGAATCTCTTGCAGGGATCGTGGCCGGAAGACTGAGAGAGCGGTATCATAAGCCCTCCTATGTGCTTACCCGGGCTGAAGGGTGTGTGAAAGGTTCCGGGCGCTCTATTGAGGCATATCATATGTTCCAGTCTCTGGTGGAGGTAAAGGATCTTCTGCTGAAATTTGGAGGACATCCTATGGCAGCCGGATTTTCTTTGGAGGAAAAGAATGTGGAGGAGTTCAGGCGGCGTTTGAATGAAAACGCCAGAGACCGGCTGACAGAGGAGGATTTTATCCCTAAGCTCTGGATCGATGCCGCTATGCCTTTTGAGTATATAAACGAGGATTTTATCGGGGAATTGGAGCTTTTAGAGCCATATGGACAGGGAAATGAAAAACCGCAGTTTGCGCAGAAGGGGATGGCCATACGAAGCGCCAGAGTGATCGGAAGAAACAGGAATGTGGTGCGTTTGAGCCTGGCGAATGAACGAGGATCTGTCATGGAAGCAGTGGTATTTACAGAAGGAGATGCTTTCATGGAAGAACGGGCAGGCCGGGGGCATATGGACATTATCTATTATCCGGGGATCAATGAGTATAATGGGAACCGAAATCTGCAGATTGTAGTGAAAGCGTGGAAGTTCCGGCCATAAGAGAAAGGATTAAGGCTGGGATTTGGATATAGGATCTGAAATAGGAAAATAAAAAGGGTACTGCAAAATGGAAAAGCCATGTCTGCAGTACCCTCTTTTTATAAAAAATGGTTTTGCTTATTTTGTCTGATTAGTTAGCAGCCTCAGTAGACTCCTCCTCGGAAGCCTCCTCGCTGGACTCCTCAGCAGCCTCAGTGGTTTCCTCCTCGGAAGCCTCCTCGCTGGACTCCTCAGCAGCCTCAGTAGACTCCTCCTCGGAAGCCTCCTCGCTGGATTCCTCAGCAGCCTCGGTAGTCTCCTCCTCAGAAGCCTCTGCGCTTGTCTCAGCTACAGTAGTCTCAGCAACGGTAGTCTCCTCTGTCTTACCGCCGCCGCAAGCGGTTAAAGAACCTGCGATCATAGCAGCAGCCATAACAGCGGTCATAGATTTTGCAAATGTCTTCTTCATAATAGTTTCCTCCTCTGAATACCTCCTGGTGAGATATTCCATTAACATTTTTTGTGTCGAAGATGATAATAGACTACAAATGTGTCTAAAATGTGTACAATTAATAAAGAAAACAGTATATTTATTAAGAAAATCTTAAGATAAGAGGTGAAAAGATATAGAAAAAATCAATTGATCTCAAGGGGTGAAATGTGTGCTTGACGGCAGCCGTGTAAGAAATACTTGTCTAAGAAGTTTTGTGGAAATTTAGGGAGGGAAACTCAGGGAGGGAATCTTCCTTGATGTTTATCTGTATATAGGTTATAATCAGCACAAAAGGCAGTTATTATGATAAAAAAAGGAAAGGGGTAAGATAATGGTAAATGAAGTAATGGATTTTATCACTGGTTATGACAGGGAAGTGGGAGAGGCGATCCAGTCAGAATGTGCACGGCAGAGAAGAAATCTGGAGCTGATCGCTTCTGAAAATATTGTGTCAGAGCCGGTGATGATGGCCATGGGAACCGTCCTTACGAACAAGTATGCGGAGGGTTATTCCGGAAAGCGCTATTATGGAGGCTGCGAGTGGGTGGATGTGGTGGAAACCCTGGCCATTGAACGGGCGAAGAAGCTTTTTGGATGTGATTATGCCAACGTACAGCCTCATTCAGGTGCACAGGCCAATATGGCTGTATTTGTGGCCATGCTGAAACCGGGGGATACTGTTATGGGAATGAACCTGGAGCACGGCGGCCACTTGACACATGGAAGTCCTGTGAATTTTTCCGGACTGTATTTTAACATTGTTCCCTACGGAGTTAATTCTGAGGGATATATTGATTATGACGAAGTGGAGCGTCTGGCTAAGGAATCAAAGCCGAAGCTCATTGTTGCCGGGGCCAGCGCCTATGCAAGAGTGATTGATTTTAAGCGGTTCCGGGAGATCGCAGATGAGGTGGGAGCCTATCTCATGGTGGATATGGCCCACATCGCGGGCCTGGTGGCTGCAGGCGAGCATCCAAGCCCCATTCCGTACGCAGATGTAGTGACGACCACCACCCATAAGACTTTAAGAGGCCCCCGGGGAGGAATGATCTTAGCAAATCAGGCGGCTGCGGACAAGTTTAATTTTAATAAGGCAATTTTCCCCGGAACCCAGGGAGGGCCATTGGAGCATGTGATCGCCGGAAAGGCAGTGTGCTTTGGAGAGGCCTTAAAACCAGAATTTAAGCAGTATCAGCACCAGGTGGTTCTGAATGCAAAAGCATTGGCAGAGGAATTGAAGAAGCAGGGCTTTAAGCTCCTTACAGACGGAACGGATAATCATTTGATGCTGGTGGATCTGCGTGGGATGGAGGTCTCAGGAAAAGAACTTCAGAATCGCTGCGATCAGGTGTATATCACTTTAAATAAAAATACGGTTCCCAATGATCCGAGAAGTCCGTTTGTCACCTCCGGTGTTCGGGTTGGAACGCCTGCTATCACCTCCAGAGGGCTGAAGGAGCAGGATATGGCCAAGATTGCAGAGTGCATCTGGCTGGCTGCCACGGATTTCGAGGCCCAGGCAGATCATATCCGGGAAGAAGTGACAAAGATATGTGAGCGGTATCCGATCTACCAGTAACGGTTTATCTGTGGTTATGGAGAGAAAAATAGAAATTCCTCTTTCCCCAAGGGGAGCCCAGTCCATCGTGGAAGAAGTGGGGGCGATTGTGGGTCAGCACATTAACATGATGGATCTGGACGGGACTATCATTGCAAGTACAGATTCTTCCCGTTTAGGGACGCTTCATCAGGGGGCCAGACGTCTTTTGGGGGAAGGGTTAAAAGAGCTTTATATTGGAAAAGAAGAAGAAACGGATACATGCCGTCAGGGGCTCAATCTTCCTGTATGCCGGGAGGGAAGTCCGGTTGGGGTTATAGGCCTCACGGGATCTTATGAGGAAGTGGCAGGATATGGCCGGATTGTAAAGAAAATGGTGGAAATCCTGATCAAAGAGTACACAGAGCAGGAAAAGGAGCGTAAGCTCCGCCGGCTCCGTGTCCGTCTGCTGGAAGATTGGGTCTTGGGAAATGGGGAAGGTTCTGAAAAAGTACTGAGGGAGCGGGGGTTTGCCTTGGGAATGGATCTGTCCCTTCCCAGGCGTGTTATGGTTGCTTCCGTGGATCCGTCGTCAGAGATCCCCAATGGCGGGCAGGGAAGTCTGGACAGGAATCAGGAGCTGCTCCAGCAGGCAGAAGAACGAGCGGCTTGTCTGGCTGGCCCCAGCGCACTCTCCTTCATGAACGGGGGATGTCAGATCTATTTGGTTCCGGCTGCTTCTGACAGCCGAATGAAACGGCTGGCAGATCATATGGTCCAGGAGATAGAAGAAACATTTGGAGTCCGGCTGACTGTGGGGATTGACGGGAGAGGGGCAGATGTCCGCCTGGCTTATAGGCAGGCCGTCCAATCCTGGCGTTCTGCCAGGCGGGAAAAGCGGGCAGTTATGCTTTATGAGGGAGTTACATTGGAGTTGATTGCTGCCCAGATGCCAAGGCAGGCAAAAATGGATTATATCAGAAAAATTTTTAGGAGCTGTGACTGTCTGGAAATCTGCCGGTGGATGGAGATCCTTCAAATTTACTTTGAGGAGGAGGGAGCCTTGGGAGAAGCCGCAAAATCCCTTCATATCCACAAAAATACGCTGACCTATCAGCTGAAAAAGCTGGAATCCCTGACTGGGTATGATGTCCGAAAGCCTAGTCAGTCATCTGTTTTTTATATGGCGCTTTTATTTTTCAGGGAAGTAAAAGGAGATATGGAGAAAAATACCATTGATTGTGCTGCAGAACAATAAAAATCCCTGATAGCAGGTGTGTGGAACATTGACCTTGAAAATGCAAAAGGGTACAATAAAAGCAGATTCTTGTATTTGGGAGGTAGAGAGATGAAATTTTTGTTTGCATCCGATTCTTTTAAGGGAACTTTATCATCAGAACAGATTTCCGCTTTATTGGAACAGGTAGCAGAGCAGGTGTTTCCGGGCTGCGAGACGGCAAAGGTTCCTGTGGCCGATGGAGGCGAGGGAACCATCGATGCAGTAATTGCCGCTCTCAAGGGTACATATCGCAGGATTTCAGTCCATGGCCCGCTAATGGAGGAGAGAGAGTCTTTCTACGGGGAATTTGAGGGAGATTCTGCTATCATTGAAATGGCGGCTGCTTCCGGGCTTCCTATGGTTCCCGAGGAAAAAAGAAATCCCCTTAATACTACGACCTTTGGAACCGGGGAATTGATACGGGATGCCCTGGATCGGGGATACCGTAATATTACCATTGCCATCGGAGGAAGCGCTACCAATGATGGAGGGATGGGAGCCATGAGGGCTCTGGGGATCCGGTTCCTGGACAGTGAGGGACAGGAGTTAGAGGGACGGGGCCGGGATCTGATCCGGGTTTCAGAGATTGATATGAGCGGCCTTCACCCGGCAGTGTCCCAGGCTCATTTTACGGTGATGTGCGATGTCACCAATCCTTTGACCGGACCGGACGGTGCAACCTACACCTTTGGAAAGCAGAAGGGCGGTACGCCGGAGATTCTTGACCAATTGGAAGAAGGAATGGTTCATTACGCTTCTTTGATCCGGGAAAAGCTGGGAATCGATGTGGATAAGATTGCGGGATCCGGGGCAGCCGGTGGATTGGGAGCCGCATTCTGCGTATTTTTAAATGCTGCTTTAAAGTCGGGGATCGATGCCGTGCTGGATCTGATCCATTTTGACAGCCTCTTAGAGGGAGTGGATCTTGTGATCACCGGAGAGGGGAGAATGGATTGGCAGTCTGCTTTCGGAAAAGTTCCAAGCGGTGTAGGAAGGCGCTGTAAGGCCAGAAATATTCCTGTGGTAGCTATCGTAGGCGGTATGGGAGAACGGGCTGAGACGATTTTTGACTATGGAGTGGACAGCATTATTACCACGATCAACGGGGCTATGGATATTAATGAGGCATTGGAACGGGCTGAGGAGCTTTATATCAGTGCTGCGCTGCGCGCGATGCGCATGCTGAAGGCTGGAATGAGCTTGAGATAATAGAAGGGGCTGTAAAAAGTCTCATATCTGCACCCTTTGCAAAATTGACAGTAGGATATGGATTTTCACGGTATTATACCGAAAAATCGCTCGGATCGTACGGTCTGAGCGATTTTTCTATTAGGAGAGCTTTTTAACGCCTCTTACATAATTTGATGTCCCTTAAATATTCATACTGTGGTCATCTAACAGGATAGACATAAAACGCTGAATGGTATCCAATTCTGTCAGTGTAAAGGAGGACAGGCGGTTTGTAAAAGCGGAGGCCCACCGCTCATCCAGCGTTTTGTGGTATTCAAAAACAGACTGCCCGTCCTGTGTGAGGCTGAGAACGATTTCGCGTTGATTTTGTTCTGAGCGCTTTTTTGTCAAAAGCCCCAATTTGATCATGCGCTTTACCTGAAGAGATATGGTGGATACATTCATATCCATGGCGACGGCAATGTCGCACAGGCGGCAGTTAGGATTATCCCCAACAAAGTCGATCAGATGGGTCTGATCAATGCGAAGCTCCTGCTGTGTGCCGTAAGTGCGCACATTTTTTCCGTATTCGTACATTTTTTGATTATACTCAGAAATCTGACAGATAATCTGCTTGGCATATGTGTCAGATTTGTGGTTTGTAGTCTGATGGTTCTGCATTACTTCCTCCCAAATAAGTGATATCACATTCCTTCTATTATATAGCATTTTAGAAAAAAATGCTATATGTTGACC
>ENA-UONU01001389-UONU01001389.1-human-gut-metagenome-genome-assembly--contig:-CS51-NODE-1389-length-18177-cov-5.441452_pt1 | contig 18177 bp, 11 predicted proteins | sample MGYA00242462_ERZ724009 | MGnify/ENA metagenome assembly ERZ724009 | reverse complement strand
GGACGGCCTTCTGGAGCTGGCGGCCTTTGCCACGGTCTGCGATGTGATGGAGCTTCTGGATGAAAACCGGATCATTGTCCGTTACGGTCTTTCCCATATGAAGCATACGGAAAACGAGGGCCTGCGCGCGCTGATGGAGGTGAACAACATCGAGCCGGAAAAGCTGACCGCCTATACCATCGGGTTTGTGCTCGGCCCCTGTATTAATGCCACGGGCAGGCTGGATACGGCAGTGCGGGCGTTAAAGCTTCTGGAGGAGAAAGACCGGGCGGAGGCGGTGCGGACCGCATCCGAATTAAAGGCGCTCAACGACAGCCGGAAGGAAATGACGGAACATTTCGTGAAGCAGGCCGTCGCCTTGGTGGAGGGGGAAGCGCTGGGAGAGGACCGGGTACTGGTCATTTTTCTGCCGGACTGCCATGAAAGCCTTGCCGGCATCATTGCGGGACGGGTGCGGGAAAAATATTATAAGCCCGTTTTCGTCCTGACCCGCGCGGAGGACGGGGTGAAGGGGAGCGGACGCTCCATCGAAACCTACCACATGTTTGAGGAAATGACGAAGATCCGGGAGATTTTCACCAGATACGGCGGCCATAAGATGGCGGCCGGGCTATCCATCAAAAGCGGCGACGTGGAGACGTTCCGCAGGCGGATCAATGAGGTCTGTACCCTCACGCCCCAGGATCTGGAGGAACGGGTCCATATCGACGTGCCCATGCCGGTTTCCTACATCACCCGTTCTCTGGTGGACGAGCTGGACCGGCTGGAGCCTTTTGGAAACGGCAATCCCAGGCCGCTGTTTGCGCAGAAGGACCTTCTGTTCCTCTCTGCCCGCGTGCTGGGGAAAAATGGAAACGCGGTGCGTTTTACGGTTCTGGATGACACGGGGCAGCGCTGGGAGATGATGGCCTTTGGCGATCCCGCCCCCATGGACGCCTATATGGAGGAAAAATTTGGAAGCGAAGCGGTGCGAAGGCTGTATGGAATGGGATTTTCCATGACCGGTGGCGGGGAAACGTCTCAAATCCGTCTGTCCGTAACCTATTACCCTTCCGTGAATACCTGGAAAGGGGATTCCCGGCTGCAGCTGGTGATGAAACAGTACCAGTAAGCGCTTGCAGGATGGCACCCGTTATCCTATAATAATAGATGAAAAAGGGAATGAGACGTACTGTTTCAACGATAAAGAGAAGGGCCGGCAGGAGGAAAAACGCATCCGCCTGCGGCAGAAACAGAGGCACATATGATATTGACAGTGACATTGAATCCGGCGGTGGACAAGACCTACCGCACGGAAGAGCTTTTTTGCGGAAGGGTGAACCGGATGCGTTCCGTCACCAACATAGCGGGCGGAAAGGGAATCAACGTGAGCAAAATCCTGAGGCAGTATGACTGTGAGGTGACTGCGATGGGATTTCTGGGAGGATTTCCGGGACAGTGGATCGAAAGCGAGCTGCGCCGTACCGGGATGAATTGCGAATTTATCAAAATCGGTCAGGAAACCAGGAGCAGCATGAATGTGGTTGCGGACAACGGCTATGTGACGGAAATTCTGGAGCCGGGGCCGCAGATTGCGGAAGCGGAAATGGAGGAATTCCTGGAGCGTTTTGACCGCCTGCTGCCGGGCAGCAGCATTGTAGTGCTGTCAGGAAGCGTGCCGCAGGGCGTCCCGGAAGACATTTACGCGGAGCTGATCCGCCGCGCACAGGCGCAGGGAAAGGAAACGATTCTGGATACCAGCGGGGAGCTTCTGCGAAAGGGAATTGAGGCGGCCCCCACGGCGATCAAGCCGAACCGCAGGGAGATGGAATATGTGATCGGACATAAGCTGAACGGCAGGGACGGACTTTTGGAGGCCGCGGCGTTTCTGCGCAGAAACGGCGTCCATATGGCGGCGGTTTCTCTGGGAAGCAAAGGGCTTCTGATGGCCGGAGAAGAAGGCCTCTTTTATGCGAAGCCGCCTCGTGTGAAAACGCTGAATACCGTAGGCTGCGGCGACTGTGTGGTCGCATCCATGGTGATGTCACGGACCGCCGGGCTGGGTGAGGAGGAGATGCTGCGGCGCGCGGTGGCCCTGTCCGCTGCGAGCGCCTCTTCTCTGGAAAGCGGAAGCGTTCCAAAGGAGCTTGCCGAAAGCCTGTATGAAGAGGTTGAGGTGGAAAGACTGCAGCTGCCTCTCTGAGAAAATGCATAACGGAGCAGAAGACGAAGAAGCGCTTCCCCGACTGTCCGGAATCCGGATTTTACGGGAGAAGCGCTTCTTCGTATCTTATTTTTTATGAGGGGGGAGATAGGTGTTGTTCATCTATCTAAGATCATTATACAGGAAAAATGTGACAGGAATATGTCCTGTTTCTCAAAAAGTCATAAATTTTATTAACTGTTTCTGAAATTTGTTTCGGGTTTGTTTCGATCTCCTTCAGCCTGCTTTTCCATAGCTTTTTTCTATGCAATCCCATAAAAAACAGCTACTTGATAAAAAATATCCATAAGAGCTATACTTATAATCAGGAACAGGATGGAAAAACGCAAGCGGCGCACGGACCGGCAGTTCGTGCGGAAAGGAGAGACAATGATTTACAGAAATTTTCAGGAGATAAAGCTTTCCGGCCTTGGCATGGGCGCGATGCGCCTTCCGGTCATCGACGGGGACGATTCCAGAATTGATGAAACGAAAACACAGGCCATGGTGGATTACGCCATGGAACAGGGCGTGAATTATTACGATACGGCCTGGGGCTACCACGACGGCCATTCTGAAACCGTAATGGGAAAGGCGCTGAGCCGCTATCCGAGGGAGAGCTATTACCTTGCGACCAAGTTCCCGGGCTATGACCTTTCCAACATGGACAAGGTGGAGGAAATCTTTGAAAAGCAGCTGGAAAAATGCGGGGTGGAATACTTTGATTTTTATCTGTTCCACAACGTCTGTGAGATGAACATAGACGCCTATCTGGATGAAAAATACGGGATTTACGAATATCTGATGAAGCAGAAAGCGGCCGGCAGAATCCGGCATCTGGGCTTTTCCGCCCATGGAAATCTGGACGTGATGAAGCGTTTCCTCGACGCCTATGGCAAGGATATGGAATTCTGTCAGATCCAGCTGAATTTCCTGGACTGGACCTTCCAGGGTGCGAAGGAGAAGGTGGAGCTTCTCAAAGAGTGGAATATCCCGGTATGGGTGATGGAGCCTCTGCGCGGCGGAAAGCTTGCGAAGCTGGCGGCGGAGGATGAGAAGGCACTGAAGGCGCTCCGCCCGGAGGAGAACATCCCCGCATGGGCCTTCCGTTTCCTGCAGTCCGTTCCCGGTGTGACCATGGTGCTTTCCGGCATGTCCAACCTGCAGCAGATGCAGGACAATATCCATACCTTCGCAGAAGATAAGCCGTTGACGGAAAAGGAAATGGATACCCTGCTTCAGATCGCGGACGGGATGGTGAAGAAAATCGTGCTTCCCTGCACGGCCTGCCATTACTGTACCAGCCACTGCCCGCAGGGCCTGCCCATCCCGGAGCTCCTTGCCCTGTACAATGAACACTGCTTCACGGAAGGCGGCTTCATCGCGCCGATGGCCCTTTCGGCATATCCGCAGGAAAAGCTGCCCAGCGCCTGCATCGGCTGCAGAAGCTGCGAAGCGGTCTGCCCGCAGCAGATTAAGATTTCGGAAGCGATGGCGGATTTCGCGCAGAAGATGGGAATGTAATACATAAACGAAAAAGGAAAAAAGGGTACCTGGTAAGAACAGCCCCGGCTTCAGAATGTGGATGGCCGGGGCTGTTTTTAGATAATATGAAGTGACCCCACATTTGCAGCAACGTGGATTTGAGCCCACCATCGGGGGTAGAAGACCGAATCTTTGGAGAAGTACAGGTCGCCCCAGGAGAAGAATTTCAAGCCCATCCATTCCCACAAGATTGAAATATTCACGCTTTCGTGATACACTATCAAATAGAGATTATCATGGCAAGGAGGATTATATGGCTGTAACCTATAAAAAACTTTTTCACTTGCTGATAGATCGGGGCATCCAGACTTCTGAACTGACCGAAAAGGCAGGGTTCAGCCCTAACATTCTGACACGATTAAGGCGTGACCAGTATGTGTCATTGGACAGTATCGAAAAGATTTGTTTCGCTCTGGACTGTAAAGTGGATGATATTCTGGAATTTATACCAGTTGATAAGGAGAACGAAAATGGCTGATGTAAAAAAAGAGCAGGAGCGTGATGAACTGCACCGTGCGATATGGGCGATTGCGGACGGACTGCGTGGGAGCGTTGATGGATGGGATTTCAAGTCTTATGTGTTGGGCATGATGTTCTATCGCTATATCTCTGAAAACCTGACCAACTATATTAACGAGGGCGAGATTGAAGCCGGAAACGATGGATTTGATTATGCTCTGCTGTCGGACGAGGATGCAGAACAGGCCCGTGAGGATTTGGTCAAGACCAAAGGGTTCTTTATTCTTCCTTCTGAACTTTTTTGCAATGTCAGGAAGCAGGCGGCAAATGATGAAAACCTGAATATGACTTTGGAAAGAGTCTTTAATCACATTGAGGATTCTGCGAAAGGAAGTGAAAGTGAAGATAACTTCGCAGGACTGTTTGATGATATTGACGTCAACAGCAATAAACTGGGAGCGACCGTTGCCAAGCGTAACGCAAACCTTGTTAAATTGATTGAGGGTATTGCGAACATGGGATTGGGCAACTATAAAGAGAACTCTATTGATGCATTTGGCGATGCTTACGAATATTTAATGAGTATGTACGCATCCAATGCCGGAAAAAGCGGCGGTGAGTTCTTTACTCCGCAGGAAGTGTCTGAACTGCTGACCCGAATTGCAGTTGCCGGAAAAACAGAGGTCAACAAGGTGTATGACCCTGCCTGTGGTTCAGGTTCTCTGCTTCTGAAAGCGGCGAAAATTCTCGGCAAAGAGAATGTCCGCCAGGGCTTTTATGGTCAGGAAATCAACCTGACTACATATAACCTTTGCCGTATCAATATGTTCCTGCATGACATTGATTTTGACAAGTTTGACATTGCCCATGAAGACACGCTGCTAAATCCGCAGCATTGGGATGATGAGCCGTTTGAGGTTATCGTTTCAAATCCCCCTTATTCTATCAAGTGGGAGGGCGATGATAACCCTGTTTTGATAAATGACCCTCGCTTCTCTCCTGCCGGAGTGCTTGCGCCGAAGTCAAAAGCTGACCTTGCGTTTATCATGCACTCTCTGGCATGGCTCGCCACCAATGGAACTGCAGCGATCGTTTGTTTCCCCGGCATCATGTATCGTGGCGGAGCAGAAAAGAAAATCCGTCAGTATTTGATCGACAACAACTTCATTGACTGTATTATTCAGCTGCCGAGCAATCTGTTCTTTGGAACTTCTATTGCAACCTGCATAATGGTTTTGAAGCGGAGTAAAGCAGATAACAACACGCTGTTTATTGATGCATCCAATGAGTGTGTCAAGGTTACGAACAACAATAAACTGACGGAGAGTAATATAGCCCGTATCGTAGAAGAATTTGTTTCCCGTGCAGATGTTGAATACTTCTCTCGTAGCGTTCCTTATAAGGAAATCGCAGAGAATGACTATAATCTTTCCGTTTCAACCTATGTGGAAGCGGAGGACACCAGAGAGAAAATCGACATTGTGAAACTAAATGCTGAAATTGAAGAAATTGTAGCTCGTGAGCAGATTCTTCGTGAGAAAATTGCGAAGATCATTGCAGAAATCGAGGTGGGTGTATGAGTCGCGATTTTCAGTTTTTGATTTACAAGTCTGCCGAAGAAGATGTTTCGGTCAGTGCATTTATTCAGGACGAAACCATTTGGATAACCGCCAATCAGATGGCTATCCTGTTTGATAAAAGCGAATCTACCATCAGAAAACATATCAACAATGTGTTTGATGAGGGAGAATTGAACAGAGAGAACAACACGCAAAAAGTGCGCGTTGATGGGGTAAAGCAGCCGGTTGCCTTCTATAATCTGGATGTGATTATTTCTGTTGGTTATCGTGTGAATTCCCGCAGGGCAACTCAGTTTAGAATATGGGCAACAAGCGTTCTGAAAGAGTATATGCTCAAAGGCTTTGCGATGGACGATGAACGTTTGAAGCAGGGGAAAACGGCATTTGGCAAGGACTACTTCCGTGAATTGCTGGAAAGAGTTCGTTCTATCCGTGCAAGCGAACGCCGTATCTGGCAGCAGATTACGGATATTTTTGCTGAATGCAGTATCGACTATGACAAAGATGCACAGATTACCCATGATTTTTACGCAATGGTACAGAACAAATTCCACTACGCCATTGTGGGGCAGACTGCGGCAGAAATCGTTTATACCAAAGCAGACAGAACCAAAGAAAACATGGGACTTACTACATGGAAAAATGCACCGGACGGTCGTATTTTAAAATCAGATGTAGTGGTTGCGAAAAATTATCTGGAAGAAAAGCAGATTCGGCAGTTGGAACGGGCTGTGACGGGATATTTTGACTATATCGAAGATCTGATCGAGCGGGAAAACACCTTTACCATGGAGGAATTTGCCGCCAGCGTGAACGAGTTTCTGGCATTCCGCAGATATGATATTCTGCGTGATAAAGGGAAAATCTCCAGTAAAACGGCAAAAGAGAAAGCCATCGCTGAATATGCAGAATTTAATAAGACACAAAAAATTACATCTGATTTTGACAAGGCGGTCAAGAAGATGTTGGAGGCAGGTGAACAGCATGAGTAGACTGGATGAGTTGATTCAGGAGCTTTGCCCGGATGGAGTTGCATATAAAACACTGAATGAAATATGTAATATTTCAGCAGGTGGTGATGTACCTAAAGATACGTTTTCTAAAAAAGAGATATCCCGGGAACTGGAATTTGCCGGAGAACTGTATGACGAAAAAATCTGTCGCAGAGCGGAACAGGTGCTTTTTGAGCAGATGAGGAAATATCGGATATTTTTCCGGTAGGCATTTGGCGTACAGCCTTCCTGCTTTTTAAACAGCCCGATGCTTTTTCCCGAGGACGGGGCGGTGAGGTCTTCCGACTGGGCTTTTCGGATGCTTTCCCGAAGCGCGGCAAGGGCTTCCTCCGGGATCCCGATGCCGTCGTCTGAGACAGAGATCGCCAGATCCCGGTTTTCATCCAGGCTGATCCTGACAGAAACGGTGCCCGGCCCAACCTGCCGTTCCAGACCATGGAAGACGGCATTTTCCACCAGCGGCTGAATGAGTAGCTTGATCGTCCGCAGGCGAAGGGTTTCCGGCGAAGCGTCCACCTGGATGGAGATCCGGTTCATGAAGCGATAGCCGATGATAGCGGCGTATTCCTTTACGTAGGTGATTTCCTGCGCCACAAGGGCAAAAGGCTCGCCTTTGACGGCATAGCGGAACATGGTGGACAGGGATTCGCTGATCTTCGCGACGTCATCCGCATCGTGGTATATGGCGATGCTGGAGATGCAGTCCAACGTATTATAGAGAAAATGTGGGTTGATCTGGTTGCGGTACGCCAGGATCTCTATGTCCCTGCGGGAAATTTCCATGGCGTACATTTTGGCCTCGGAACTGCGGAGCTGTTCATTTTTCTGATCCAGTTCGTCAAGCATCCGGTTCATCATATGGATCATATATCCAAGCTCGTTGTTTTCCTGTGACTGAAAACGGACGGGCTTTTCGTCATCCGGCACCCTGGACATGAAGCCGCTCAGCTTTGCGATGGGGCGGAGGATCTTCCTGCGGAGCGTTGCGATCAGAAGGAACAGAAGCCCCAGGAAAATAAAACCCATCAGGATGACAAGGGAGAGAAGCAGGCTCATCTCGTCGTTCAGGAAGCTGTGAGGCAGGTAGCCGCGTTGGAGCTGGCGGCCATGCTGATCGCGTCGGTTCCGATGATCATCATGTATCCCTTCGCGCAGAAGAACTTTACGCAGGGTATGATGATCGGATCGATCAAGGGATGAGGACGGTCAATGAGGACGGCCGGTTATGTTTTCGTTCCAATTTGATTCCAGGCATGATACAATATTAAGGCATGAAGAAGAGGACTATGAACGGACAGCAGGTTATGTCTGGCAGAGCGGGAACAGATGCCCGGAAAAGGAGGAGAGGATGAGCGAAAAGAAAATGGAACTGTTCTGCCGTGTCGGGGGAACGGATATGGAGCTGCCTGCGGTGGGGCGGGAGGGGGATACCGCCATTTATGAAAACGACTGGCTGCGGGCGCTTCTTCAGGAAGAATCCATCGGGGAGGGAAGAAAGAGGCTGGTCTGCGAATGGAAGAACCGGACGGACGCGGCGCTTTCCTGTCAGATGGAGATTCGGGTCCGGACGGATTTTGTTTTTTCCCATTATGTGATCCCGGGCGTTTCTCTGAACGGGAATCACTGGGGAAAGGGAAAGGAGCCGAAGGGGCTTCTCTGCGGCGGGGAGCCGTGGGTGTTCGATTATCGAAGGACAACAATCCCTGCCTGTACCGTCAGCGAGAATGCGGAGGAATATTTTGCGCTGATGGCGTCAGATGAAAGCCCGCTGTCGCTCCAGGCGTCCTGTTCCATGATCCCGCAGGAGGATGGGAGCATGGCCCACCGGCTTCTCTATCCCTGTATCGAACGGCCGAAGACCTACTGCACCCGGGATGGATACGCGCCGGCGCATGAAGCGTTTGTGACGATAGAGCCGAAGGGAACGGTGAAGACGGAATGCTTCCTGTTGTCGGGAAAGCCGGTATTTCCCAATTTCGGAACAGCTGCGGCGGAGGATGCCGCTCTGGAGCTTCTGGGGAGTCCTTTTGCGTCCGCCTATACGGCGGAGGAGACAGCGGAGCTGGCCTGTGAATTCGCGAAGAGGCTCGTGGTGGAGACGAACGGGAGAAAAATGTTCAGCATCGGACAGCTTCCGGATGAAGAGGGCCGCTTTGAGAACAGAGAGGGGCATGAATTCGGCTGGTGCGGACAGAACGGTATGTATTCCAGATTGTTCCTGGAGCGCGGCCTGAAGAAGGGGGATCAGGAACTGATCGATATAGCCGTCAGCAATCTGGACGCCTGGAGCCATGAGGCGGTGGAAGGAACCGGCCTGATCCATACCCATTATCACTGGATGTTAAGCGGGGAAAGCGATGTGGAGGATACCTGTAACCTGGGCTATGCCGTCCTGGAACTGACGAAGGCGTGGAAAGCCGCGCGCATGGCAGGTTTGGAAAAACCGGACTGGCTGAAGGCTGCGAAGGGCGTGGCGGAATTTTTCATGGCGCACTGGTCGGAGCAGTCCGGTTTCGGAAAGGCCTGGAATGTAAAGACAGGGGAATGCGCGGATCCGGAAGGAACGATCGGAGCTTATCTGATTCCGGGGCTTGTGGAGCTGTACCTGGCGGAAGGGGATGCCCGTTTCCTGGAGGCCGCGCGCCGCGCCTGCCGGTTTTACCGGGACAGGGATCTTGCCGCTTTTCAGTGTACAGCCGGAGCGCTTGATACCTATTGTATCGATAAGGAATCCAGTGGGCCGCTGCTTGCGGGAAGCCTGGCGCTGTATGAGCTGGATGGAACGCAGGAGTGGCTGGAGTGTGCAAAAATGGCAGGCTGGTATTTCTGTTCCTGGATGTTCCATCACGATACCATCCCGCGAAAGGACAGCGATTTTGCCCGGTACGGCTACCGCACCCTGGGCGGGACCAGCGTATCGGCCCAGCATCATCATATCGACCCCTGGGGGGCGCTGGTAGTCCCGCAGATCGTTCGGCTCTGGAAGATCACAGGGGACGCGCACTGGCGGAAGCGGGCCGTCCTGCTATGGGCCAATGCGGTGCAGAACATCGCTCCGGCGCAGGGAAAAACCATACATGGCCATTTCCGGGCAGCCGGAGCCCAGAATGAAGGCTATTATCACTGCTGCTGGGGAGAAAAGGGCGTGCCGGGCTATATCAATGAGTGGCTGGTGGCCTGGCCGCAGGCCTTCTGCTGGAATACGGCGGGGCAGATTTCGGGGACCGGGATCGATCAGGAATAACAGGATGGAGGGGAAAATGAAACTCATTAATTATTATGAAAATCTGGAGACGCTTCATGTGGGCACGGAAGCGCCCAGATGCTATTATGTGCCGGAGAGCACCTCGAAAGAAAGCGGAAGAAATGTGGCCCGCTGTCTGAGCGGACAGGACTGGAAATTTGCCTGGTATCCCAATCCGGGAGCTGTACCTGAGAATTTCGTGGAGGAAAATTTTGAGAGTGAGGACTTCGTTCCGATGGAGGTGCCGTCCTGCTGGCAGGCGAAGGGCTATGATCAGAAGCACTATTCCGGAGGGGCCTATGTGATTCCCTATGATCCGCCCTATGTGCCGGATGAAAATCCCTGTGGAGCCTACTGCAAGGATTTTTATGTGGATAAAGAGGAGCTCGCGCAGGATTGTTACCTGTATTTTGAGGGTGTGGAAGCCGGATTTTATCTGTGGATCAACGGAAAAATGGTCGGCTACAGCCAGGTTTCTCACAGCCCAGGCGAATTTTGCATCACGGAATATGTGAAAGAGGGAAGAAACCGTCTGGCTGTTCTGGTGTTGAAATGGACGGACGGCACCTATCTGGAGGCTCAGGACAAATACCGGTATAACGGAATATTCCGGGATGTAACCCTTTTGGTGCGGCCCAGGGACTGTATCTTTGACTATACGGTGAGAACCGGGCTCTCAGAGGATGAAAAGGAGGGTACGGTAGGGGTAAAGATAACTGCCTGTAAAGGAAATCCCGGGATCGTCCTGCAGCTTCTGGACCCGGAAGGAAGGCTTCTGGAGGAAAAGGAGGCCGCAGCGGAGGGCGAAACCCTGTTTTCAGTCAATGAGCCCCGGACCTGGACGGCTGAGAAGCCCGTTCTGTATACCCTTCTGTTGATGACAGAAGGAGAGGTAATCCGCCAGAGGGTGGGAATCAGGGTAATAGAGGTAAAGGACGGCGTGGTGCTTCTGAACCACAGACCGGTGAAGCTTCTGGGCGTAAACCGGCATGACAGCAGTCCGACCGATGGATATACGGTGTCAAGGGAGCATGTGATGCGGGACCTTCTTATGATGAAGCAGTGCAATATCAATGCTGTCCGCACGAGTCATTATCCAAATGCACCCTGGTTCGCGGAGCTTTGCAGCGTGTACGGCTTCTATCTGATTGCGGAAGCGGATCTGGAAACCCACGGGACCATGGATCTGGTGGGCGAGGAGCCCATTTACCGCAAATTCGGAAAAATCATGCAGGATGCGGCCTTTCATGATGCGGTGATGGACCGGATCATGCTGAACGTGATACGGGACCGGAACCAGTGTTGTGTGCTGATCTGGTCTTTGGGAAATGAGAGCGGCTTCGGAAAAAATCTGGTGGACGCAGCCGCATGGACGAAAGCCTTTGACCCCACCAGGCTGGTCCATTATGAGGGGGCGGTTTGGGCGCCGCCCGGTATTGAGAACGATCAGTCCGGTCTGGACATGGTCAGCCGGATGTATCCTTCTCTGGATGTGATGCGGGAATATCTGAAAAGCCCGGCGAATACAAAGCCTCTTGTCCTGTGCGAATTCGTTCATGCCATGGGAAATGGCCCGGGAGATATTGAGGATTATCTGGAACTGATCCTCCCGGAGAAGCGCATCCTCGGAGCGTTTGTATGGGAGTGGTGTGACCACGCCACATATGAAGGAGAGACTGAGGACGGCAGAGCGAAGTATTTTTACGGCGGAGATTACGGGGAATTTCCGAATGATGGGAATTTCTGTATGGATGGCCTGGTCTATCCGGACCGCCGGCCTCATACCGGTCTGTATGAGTGGAAAAATGGAATCCGTCCGGCCAGAGCAAAGCTGCTGGAGATCAGGCCGCTTAAGATTTCCCTCTGGAACCGGCTGGATTTCACGGATCTTTCCGATGCGGTCACGGTTTCTTTTGAGATTAAGAGAGAGGGAGAGCTGCTGGCAGAGGGAAATCTGCCGATTCCGTCCATTTTGCCCCATGCGGAGGCGCTTCTTACGGTGCCCTGGATGGGACAGCCGCAGCCAAACACTTATCTGAAGCTCATCTACCGGGCAAAGGAGGATACGGAGCTGGTGGAGAGCGGACGGGAGCTGGGCTTTGATCAGATTGCGCTTTTTGAGCCGCAGGAGAGAAGCCTGGAGGCAGTGCCCGGCGCGGACTGGCTGGTAAAGGAGACGGCGGATGCGTACGAGCTGACCGGAGAGGGGAGACGCCTGATTTTCGACCGGCACCTGGGAACCTTTTCTTCGATCGTACAGAACGGAAAGGAAGAGATTCTGGAGCCGATGCGCTTTCTCACCTTCCGCGCGCCGACCAACAACGATGCTGCCGTTTCCCGGAAATGGAGAGCGGCGGGCTATGACAGGAGCCGGGTGAAGGTCTATGAAACTTCTCTCAGCCAGGAGAACGGCATTGTGTCCATCCGCTGCCGGTTCAGCCTGGCAGCGCCTTCAAAACAGCCGTTTCTTCACCTGACGGCGCTCTGGAAGGTGGATGGAACGGGGGCGATCCTTTTGGAGCTGAACGGAGAGTTTGACCCGGTTTTCCCTTATCTTCCCCGTTTCGGACTGGGCATGAAGCTGCCGGCGGAAAACCGCAGGGTGAGCTATTACGGCTATGGACCTTACGAGAGCTATGTGGACAAGCATCGGGCAAGCTGGGTGGACCGCTTTGAAACCACTGTTGACGGACTTTTTGAGGATTACGTATTTCCGCAGGAGAACGGCAGCCATTATCTGTGCAGCGATGCGCAGGTTGGAGCGCTTCGCGCGGAAGGCGCATGGCCGTTCAGTTTTCAGGCATCCGTCTACAGCGTGGAGGAGCTGGACCGGAAGGCCCACAATTTTGAGCTGGAGCCCTCAGACGGAATTTATGCGGCCATCGACTATAAACAGAGCGGCATCGGCTCCAATTCCTGCGGGCCGGAGCTTCTGGAAAAGTATCGGCTCAGGGAAAAGAATATTGAGTGGAAGGTGCGGATTTTCTTTGAAGACTAGCCATCTTCAAAAATTTTTCAAAGATTCAACACAAAATCAACACATTTTCTCAGTAAGATAAATCTCGGATAGTTGAACAGCAACTCACAAAACTATCTCCCCCTCATAGTCGGCAGGCCCCCGCTTTACGCGGGGGTCTGTTTTTTCGGCGCAAAAAATGCGTTAACATTTCTTGAAAAATATGATATATTACTATTTTAGGTTTATATCTGTATCTATTTTGTATACATTTGAAAAGCGGCCGTCCGGCCGCAAAGAAATGAGGCGCGGGAAACCGCATGGGCGGTTTCCCTGGAAGAATCGCTCCGCGATTCTTCTTACATGATTAAAAGGCGGCCGTCCGGCCGCGAAGAAAGAGGTAGTATGTCAGTCGTAGACAAATATATCGATTATGTAAAAGAAGAGGCCATGAAGCGGCCGGAGAAAAGCTGGAACAAGATTCTTCTCGGCTTTCAGGCGAATAAATGGCGGATGCGCCTGCTTCCCACGAAAGACCTTTCCAAAGGCTATCAGAAGCTGGAGCAGATGATGATGGGAATGGTGGCGGATTCCCTGGGCAGGGAGGGAAGCTATGTGTGGGGCAACATTTTTGCGCCCTGCGAGCTGGTTCACTGCTTCGGGCTGCGCACCCTGTCCATCGAGGTGCTTTCCTGCTATATGAGCGGCTACCATCTGGAGGATTATTTCATTGATTATGCACAGGACATCGGCCTTGCGCCCACCCTGTGTTCCTATCATAAAACTTTTGTGGGAGGGGTGGAGAGCGGCGTGATCCAGAAACCGGATTACGCCATCACCACCTCCCTTTCCTGTGACGGGAACCTGAATACCTTCCGGTATCTGGAAAAGAAAGCGGGTGTCCCCTTCACCTTTCTGGACGTTCCCTATGCGGCGGACGAGGAGTCGGTAACGTATCTGGCCGATCAGCTGCGCGGCCTTGCCGCTTCTCTGGAGGAGCTGACGGGAAAACGGTTCGAGGAAGAAAAGCTGAAGGAAACGATCCGGATTGAAAACGAGACGAGAAAGGAACTGATGCGGTTCTTTGAGTTTCAGACGAAACGCCGCTATCCCGGCGCTCTCATCAGCCATCTGTACATGATGATGGGAATGCACCTTCTGGTGGGCACGCAGGAATTTCTGGACCTCATCCGTTTCATGAATGAGGAAATCGCGGACTGCCCCGTGTTTGAGGGCAAAAAAATCCTCTGGCTGCATCTGATTCCCTTCTATCAGGAGACGCTGAAAAAATATTTTGATAAAAATGAGGACTATCAGATCATCGCCAGTGACATTATTCTGGATTATATGGAGGAGATGGATGCGGAGCATCCCTTTGAGGCGCTTGCCAAAAAGATCATCCGCAACCTCTATAACGGTTCCTACGCGCATAAGGCGGAGGCCATCGCCTCGCTCTGCGACCGGCTGCATCCGGATGCGGTGATCTATTTCTGCCACTGGGGCTGCAAGCAGGCTTCCGGCGGGAGCATTCTGCTGAAGGAAAAAATGCAGCAGAAGCAGATTCCCACGCTGATTCTGGATGGAGATGGAATCGATAAGAGAAACAGCCACGACGGGCAGATCAAGACCAGGCTGGAGGCCTTTCTGGAGATGTTGGATGAAAAGAAAAACGCGGTGGCAGAGACGGGACAGAAGGAGGAAGTGTGATGCTTGGGTATATATGCAAATATGCGCCCATCGAGGTTTTTGAATCCATGGGCGTGGAAATGAAACGGATTGATCCGCAGGTGACGAATTTTACGCAGGCGGACATGAAGATGCACCCCAATGTCTGCAGCTTCGCGAAGGGCGTGCTTGAGGATGTGATGGAAGGCGGTTATGAGGGAGTCATCCTCACCACCTGCTGCGACAGCATTCGCCGCCTGTATGATGTGCTGAAGCAGGAGCTTCCGGACCGTTTCATTTATATTCTGGACACGCCGAGGATCACGAAGGACGCGGGAATCACGCTCTATGAGGGGCGGATTCGGAAAATGATTGAAGCATATGAAGCTTTTTCCGGAAAGACCTTTGAGGAAGAGAAGCTGGCGGATATCCTGAGAAAAAAGAAAAAAGAGCAGAGCATTTCTCTGGGAGAGAGCGGCTGTGGGGAAGATGCGGCTTCTGAAGCGGGTACAGGCCGCCGCGCTTTTCGCAGAAAGAATATCGGCCTCATCGGAGCCAGGGCCAATGAGAGCATCGTGCAGATTCTGCAGGAGAAAAACGCCAATCTGGCCTTTGACCTGACCTGTACCGGACTGAAGCGCAAGTATCTGCTGGAGCTGGAGCAGGTGCTCACAGGCTACACAAGAGGGCTTCTGAGCCAGTTCCCCTGCATGCGAATGGAGGCAGCGTCCGGAAGGGACGAGCTGATCGAGCGCTACGCGGGAAGTGTGGACGGCGTGATCTATCATACCGTCCAGTTCTGTGACAACTATTCCTATGAGTACGCCTGGCTGAAAAAAAGGCTGGATCGTCCCATGCTGGCGCTTGAGACGGATTATACGAAGCAGAGCTATGGTCAGATCCTGACCAGGATCGAGGCTTTCCTGGAATCCCTCGGGCAGGCGCCGGAGAGGACGAAGCGGGAAACGTCCCGGCAGCAGAACGGGGCGGCACAGGAAGGAAAAAGAACACAGGGAAAGGAGAATTCGGGAAATATGTATGTGATGGGAATTGACAGCGGTTCCACCTCCACTAATGCGGTGATCATGAATGGAGACCGCAAAATTGTGGCATCTGCGGTGGTGCGCACCGGCGCGAAATCCGGGGAAAGCGCACAGCGGATTCTGGATGAGGTGCTTTCCGAAGCGGGCTTAAAGCGAGAGGATATTTCCTGGATCGTCTCCACAGGCTACGGCCGCGTAAGCATCCCCTTCGCGGATGAAAATGTGACGGAGATCAGCTGCCACGGCCGCGGAGCCCATTACTTTAACCCGGCTGTCCGCACCATCCTGGACATCGGCGGACAGGACAGCAAGGCTATCCGTCTGAACGAGAAGGGCGAGGTGGCAGACTTCGTCATGAACGACAAGTGTGCGGCGGGAACCGGACGTTTCCTGGAGATGATCGCCCGTTCCCTGGAGGTGGATGTGGACGAGCTCGGCCCCATCGCCCTGCAGTCAAAGGAAGATATCGAGATCACCAGCATGTGTTCCGTATTCGCGGAATCTGAGGTCATTTCCCTGATCGCAAACAACCGGGAAAAGACGGATATCGCAAACGGCATCTGCCGCGCGGTGGCAAACAAATCCTACTCTCTGTTAAAGCGCGTCGGCCTGGAAGCGGAATTCATGATGACCGGCGGCGTGGCGAAGAACGCGGGCGTGGTCCGCGCCGTGGAGGAAAAGCTGGGAACGAAGCTCTATATCTGTCCGGAGCCGGAAATCGTCGGCGCGGCGGGCGCGGCGCTCTATGCGCTGGATAAAGTGGACCGGTTTTCGAGTTGACGGCCTGCAAATAGTGAATTAAAATATAGGATATCATAATTCACGAAAGGCGGTGCGTGATATTTCAATGTTTATCGGCAGAGAACAGGAATTGAAAAAGCTGAACCGGATGTACCGGAGTGATAAACTGGAAGTGGCTGTCATTTATGGCCGGCGCCGTGTTGGGAAAACGACGCTGATCAATGAGTTCTGCAAAGATAAAAGAACGATTTTTTTCGCAGCACAGGAGAGCAGTGCCGATCAGAATCTGGAAACCCTGTCACGGGCGATTTCAGAGACGGAGGGCGGGGAAAGCGCAGCCTTTGCCACGTACCGAAGCTTTACGGATGCTTTTATAAAAATCGCAGAGCTGGCAAAAACACAGAGACTGATATGGGTCATAGATGAATATCCCTATCTGGCACAGGCAGAGCGTGGAATTTCGTCCCTTCTGCAGAATTTTCTGGATCACCAGTTCAGAGAGACAGGGCTGTTTCTGATTCTCTGCGGTTCTTCCATGAGTTTTATGGAAAAACAGGTTTTGGGATATCAGAGCCCTCTTTATGGCAGGAGAACCGCGCAGTTTAAAATTCTGCCCTTCGACTATGTGGATACGGGAAAGTGGTTTCCGGAGTATTCTTACAGCGACAGAGCGCTGGTTTATGGGATCACGGGCGGAATTCCCATGTACCTGGAGCAGTTTTCTCCCGAACTGACGATCCGGGAAAATCTTCTGGAGAATCTATTTGACAGAAATGCCGTTCTGTTCGAAGAACCGTCCAACCTGCTGAAACAGGAGCTCCGGGAACCGGCGGTTTATAACGCCGTGATTACGGCAGTCGCTTCCGGAAAGACGAAGCTGTCAGAGATTGCAACCACAGTAGGTGTGGAAACCGGACTTTGCGCAAAGTATATGACGAATCTGATCGCTCTTGGAATTATCAAAAGAGAAACTCCCGTCACCGAACCGAACAGCAAAAGACCGGTTTACCTGATAGAAGATCAGTTTTTCCGTTTCTGGTATACGTTTGTGCCCGGGAATATTTCTGCGATACAGTCCGGCCGGATGGAACGTTTCTATCCTTCCATGGTGGAAAGCCGCCTTTCCGATTATATGGGACTTACCTTTGAAAAAATGTGCCGGGACTATATTCTGTACTATGATGAAGAAATTCCCTTTCCCATTGGCGCGGTGGGACAGTGGTGGGGAGGAAATCCCAAAACCCGCAAACAGGCTCAGATTGATGTTGTGGTTACTTCTGCAGAAGGAGACAGCGCAATTATCGGTTCCTGTAAATTCCGGGAAACGCCGACTGGGGAGGAGGAACTGCACCTGATGGAGGAATATGCGGACGCAATGGGACATTTTGCAAACCGGTATTATTACTTTTTTTCCAAATCCGGTTTCAGTGCCGGGCTCGAAAGCCGTGCTGAAAAAGGAGAGGTGCGGCTGCTTACACTGGCGGAGCTGTATGAAATCTGAAAGGCACTGCGTCAGTTGAAAATTCCTCCCTTCTGTGCTATCCTTAAAGAACCTATCGGCCGGGCGGCAGCGCCCGGCGTAAAATAATGCAGCGGCCGTCCGGCCGCGGGAAGATGAGGCGGGAATCGGCGAAGCCGATTCCCTGGAAGAATTGCTGACGCAATTCTTCTCACGGATTAAAAAGCGGCCGTCCGGCCGCGAGAAATGAGGAGCGGGAAGCAGCGTGGCGGTTGCCCTGGAAGAAGCGC
>ENA-UONU01001386-UONU01001386.1-human-gut-metagenome-genome-assembly--contig:-CS51-NODE-1386-length-18208-cov-5.311078_pt1 | contig 18208 bp, 18 predicted proteins | sample MGYA00242462_ERZ724009 | MGnify/ENA metagenome assembly ERZ724009 | reverse complement strand
CCTGCAAGTGATGGAAAGATGATCGCAGGCACAACGGCCACCATCAACAATGTTCAGTATACCTTTGGGGCAGACGGCGTATGTCAGAATGCAAACGGCGTATCAGCTCAGACCCCGGACACTTCCACTGGCAGCTCCGGTAATTCCGGAGGCAGCGGAGGACCTGGCGTATCCAACGGCGGAAGTGGGGGATCTGGAAACAGCAGCGGAGGTCCCGGAGGCTCCGGCAGCGGAAACTCCTCCAGCAATTCCTCTAGTTCCGGCGGCTTAGAGCCAGGACGGACCGATGGTCCCGGCTGATAGGAGACAAGGGAAATGAAGAATAAGATAAAAAAACAGCAGATCATAAGGCGCTGCCAGGCCATGGCTTTGGCAGGCTTCATCAGTGCAGGGACATGGCTCCCGTCTTTTACCGCTCTGGCCGCAGGGCCTGGTGATCCGGGAAATACAGTGACCTCCCAGGTTTCCTCAGGGGGGCCGGGAAATCCTGGAAATTCCGGGAACTCTGCTGGGAATCAGAATGGGGCAGCTTCTCAGAGAAGCCAGGAGAATCCCAATGCCTGGAAAAAGGTAAACGGCGTATATCAGATGCCGGACGGTTCAGCCATCGATCGCGTGCTGTTTCGCGGCATCGATGTGTCCCGCTGGCAGGGAGAGATTGATTGGAACCAGGTGGCGGCGGACGATGTTTCTTTCGTTATGCTGGGAACCCGTTCCAAGGGGGCAGTGGATCCGTATTTCCATCGGAATATCCAGCAGGCCAGCGCTGCTGGTGTGAAGGTAGGAGTGTATATTTATTCATTGGCTATGACTCCGGAAATGGCGGTTCAGGAGGCAGATTTTGTTTTGGATCTGATCCACGATTATCCGGTGTCCTATCCAGTTGCCTTTGATATGGAGGATTCCACCCAGGGAAGCCTGTCAAAGGACGAGCTGGCAGCTATCGCCAATGCTTTCTGCAGGCGGATTTCGGATGCAGGCTATTATCCGATCATCTATGCCAACGACAACTGGCTGGCAAATAAGCTGGATATGAGTAAGATGGATTACCCTGTGTGGGTGGCCAGGTATTCCAACCGGCCCGCTTATCCCAATCCGGTGATGTGGCAGGCCAGCAGCACAGGGGCTGTCAACGGGATCAACGGAAATGTGGATATTGATTTCCAGTTTAAGGATTTTACCTCAGTGATCCCGGCCAATACCTGGCGGACCATAGGGGGCAGCACCTACTATTACCAGAATTATGTGAAACAGAAGAATGCATGGATCCAGGATGAGGGAAGCTGGTATTATATGGACGGAAACGGTCTTGCTTCCAGGGGATGGATCACTCTGTCCGGACAATCCTATTATCTGGATGAGAATACTGGAAAGATGGCGACTGGGTGGAAATCCGATGGAGGAAAATGGTACTATCTGGGCAGTTCAGGAGCTGTGGCTTCCGGTTGGATCAATGACAATGGAACCTGGTATTACAGCAGCAAAGAAGGCGTTATGCAGACCGGATGGCTGGAGGAAGGCGGCAGGCGATATTTCTTAAACGACAATGGAGCCATGGCTGTGGGCTGGACGAGCCAGAATGGGAAATGGTACTATTTAAGCCCTTCCGGCGCTCTTTCTACGGGCTGGATCAACGACAATGGAACCTGGTATTACAGTAACGGCGAGGGGATCATGCAGACCGGATGGATAGAGGAAGGCGGCCGGAAGTATTATCTGAAGGGAAGCGGGGCTATGGCCACAGGCTGGCGTCAGATGGACGGGGCGTGGTATTATTTTGAGGGCTCCGGAGCGATGGCTGTGGGTATGGTCCAGGTGAATGGATTTTCCTATTACCTGGATCCATCTACAGGTCAGATGGCGGCCGACACAGAAGTGAATATTGACGGTGTCCGGTATCAGGCAGATGGAAACGGCGTCCTGTCGCAGATCCAGGACAGCGCAGGCCAGACAGAGGCAGGGGCATCCCCACAGGGCCAGGCGGAGCTCCCAGTACAGCCTCAGGGCAATGCAGGCGAGGACAATGGGCAGGCCAGCGGCAATGGCCAGGCAGGACAAAGCCAGGAATTGGCCCAGCCAAACCATAGCGGCCCCTCTACGACTTCCGATCCTTCTCATGGCGTATCCACAGAAGCGCCAGGTGAGACTCAGGGCAAAAACAGCTCTGGGGGTCCGGGCGTATAAAATTCAGACGGCAGAAGCCTTTAAAGGGCGCTGCCGTCTGTTTTTCATTTATGGGTCAGTCATAGCTTCGCCTATTTCCTGCATATGCTGGTATCATTGGATTAGAAAAACAGATATGGAAATATGGAAGGGTTGGGAGATGGGACATGGATCTGAGGCGGAAGAAGAAAGTGCTGGCGGCTGTCTGTGCGGCCGATCTTCTCCTTTTAGGCGGACTGTTTTTTCAGACAGCAGAAACGATGGAATGGAAACGAGAAGGATTGAAAGCTTCGGTCAGAGAAGATCAGCTGGTTAAGGAGGAGGGATATGTGGCTTTGACTTTTGACGACGGCCCCCATAAAACCTGTACTGAAAAACTGTTAGACGGCTTGAAGGAGCGGGGGGTGCGCGCTACCTTTTTTCTTATGGGACAGAATATTGAAGGGAATGAGGCACTGGTAGAGCGGATGGAAAAAGAAGGGCATTTGATCGGAAATCACAGCTACAGCCACAGACAGCTGACAAAGGAGACCGGGGAGGCAGTATGCCGGGGGGTGGAAAAAACAAACGGACTGATTGAGGAGATCACAGGAGACCGGCCCCTTTATATCCGTCCTCCTTACGGAGCATGGAATGAGGAGCTGGAAAATGAGGTGGGTCTTACGCCGGTGCTTTGGTCCGTGGATTCCCTGGACTGGAAGTTAAGAAACAAAGAAAAGATCGTCCGCCGTGTTGTGAAGGAGGCGGAGGATGGGGACATTATCCTTCTTCATGATATTTTTCCTTCTTCCGTGGAAGCCGCCCTTGAAATTGTTGACACCCTCACAGCTAAGGGATATACTTTTGTTACAGTAGATGAGCTTTTGATCGACTGATGTTTTGCTGACAAGGAGAGAGATAACAAATGGATCTGTTTGATTATATGAGAGAAAAGGATATGGAACAGGAGTCTCCTCTGGCCTCCAGACTCCGGCCGAGAACATTGGACGAGGTGGTGGGGCAGCAGCATATCGTAGGTAAGGATAAGCTTTTGTACCGGGCGATCCAGGCAGACCAGCTGGGATCCATTATTTTTTACGGCCCGCCGGGAACAGGGAAGACTACCCTCGCCAAGGTGATAGCCAACACCACCCGCGCAGATTTCAGACAGATCAATGCCACGGTGGCCGGCAAAAAGGACATGGAGGATGTGGTAAAGGCAGCCAAGGATAATTTGGGAATGTATGGGAAGAAAACCATCCTCTTTGTGGACGAGATCCATCGTTTTAACAAAGGACAGCAGGATTATCTCCTCCCTTTTGTGGAGGATGGAACCCTGATCCTCATTGGGGCTACTACCGAAAATCCTTATTTTGAAGTGAATGGGGCCCTTCTCTCAAGATCCAGGATTTTTGAGCTGAAGCCCCTGGAAAATGGGGATATTAAGGAGCTTCTCCGCCGGGCTGTCTATGATCAGGAACGGGGAATGGGGGTCTACCATGCAGTGCTGGAGGAGGAGGCCGCTGATTTTTTGGCGGATGCAGCCAACGGGGATGCCAGGGCGGCCTTAAATGCAGTGGAGCTGGGGATCCTGACTACTCCCAAGGGAGAGGACGGAAGGATCCATCTCAACCTGGCCGTGGCTCAGGAGTGTATCCAAAAGCGGGCAGTGCGGTACGATAAAAACGGGGACAACCATTATGACACCGTGTCTGCCTTTATTAAGAGCATGCGGGGTTCCGATCCTGATGCGGCGGTGTACTATCTGGCCAGGATGATCTATGCCGGGGAGGATATTAAATTTATTGCCAGAAGGATCATGATCTGTGCATCCGAGGATGTGGGAAATGCAGATCCCCAGGCGCTGACGGTGGCTGTGAGCGCGGCTCAGGCGGCGGAGAGGATCGGCCTTCCTGAAGCTTCCATTATCCTGTCCCAGGCTGTGACCTATGTGGCAACAGCCCCTAAGAGCAATGCCGCCTGTGTGGCCATAGACCGGGCTATGGAGACGGTGCGGACAAAGCGGGCTATGCCGGTTCCAGTCCATCTTCAGGACAGGCATTATGGGGGGGCACAGAAGCTGGGGCATGGGGAAGGCTACCAGTACGCCCATGATTTCCCGAAGCATTATGTCAGGCAGCAGTATCTGCCTGACGGTATGGAAGGAACCGTGTTTTATGAGCCTTCTGACAACGGCTATGAGCAGAATATACGGGCTCATATGGAATGGCTGAAAAGCTAGAACGCATTCTGGAGAAAAGGAGAGATCATATGAAGGTACTAGTAATCGGAGGAGTGGCAGCCGGAACAAAGGCGGCGGCAAAGTTAAAACGCCAGGACAGGAGCCTGGAGGTGGAGGTTATTACCAGGGATCAGGAGATTTCCTATGCGGGCTGCGGCCTGCCTTATTATGTGGGAGGACTGATCGGGACAAGAGGAGAGCTGATTGTCAACACACCTGAGAAATATGCCGGGCTTACAGGCGTGAAGGTGCGGACAGAAGCAGAGGCTATTGCCCTCAATGCAGCAAAAAAGGAAGTGAAGGTAAGGGATCTTCGCACGGGACAGGAGGAGGTCTGCTGTTATGACGAGCTGATCCTGGCAGTGGGAGCTTCCGCTGCTAAGCTGCCCATCCCTGGAGCAGAGTACCAGGGTGTATTCACTATGCGCACGCCGGACGACGCCCAGGCGATCCGGGACTACATAGAAAAACGAGGTGTAAAGAAGGCTGTGGTGATCGGAGGCGGATTTATTGGCCTGGAGGCAGCGGACAACCTGAGGGAAAAGGGGGTTCAGACAACGGTTATTGAGGCAACTGCCCAGGTTCTTCCTAATATACTGGATCCTGAGATGGCTTCTTATGTCAAACGCCATCTGCTGAACGAGGGGATACGCATTCTGACAGGAACCATGGCACAGGAGGTGCTGGGAGATGGAGCCGTATCTGCGGTCAGAACCTCGGCCGGCCTTCTTTCCTGTGAACTGCTTATCATGGCAGCGGGGATCCGTCCCAATACGGGATTTTTGGAGGGAAGCGGCCTTGAGATGGTCAAGGGAACCATTGTGGTAGATGGCCACATGAAAACCAATCTGGATCATGTGTATGCGGCGGGTGACTGCGCTATGGTTACGAACCGTCTTACAGGAAAGAGGCAGTGGTCGCCTATGGGATCTTCCGCTAATATGGAAGCAAGGACACTGGCTCAGGCCCTGACCGGAGGAGAAAAGCGGTATCCCGGCGTCCTTGGAACGGGGGTTGTGAAGCTTCCCAGGCTGAATGTGGGGCGTACTGGGCTTACACAAAAGCAGGCCGTGGATGCGGGATATGACGTGGAGACCGTGGTAGTGCCCACCGATGATAAGGCCCATTATTATCCGGATGCAGGATTTTTTATTACAAAGCTTTTAGCAGACAAGATTTCCCATAAGCTTCTCGGAGTTCAGGTTATGGGCCCGGGAGCGGTAGATAAGATGGTGGATATTGGCGTTATGGGAATCAATATGGGAGCGGTGCTGGAGGATTTTGAGAATGGAGATTTTGCCTATGCGCCTCCATTTTCCACAGCCATCCATCCCTTTGTCCAGGCTGTTTATGTGCTGTTAAATAAGTTAGAGGGAAGCTTAGTGAGCATGACCCCGGCGGAGTATGCGGCTGGTAAGGCAGAGGGGTATAAGGTGATCGACGTAGGGCCGTCACCCTCCATCCCAGGCGCTGTTTTTGTGGATCTCTCAGCGGTTGACGGTGAAATCGAGGGTCTTGACAGGAAGGATAAGCTTCTGTTAGTATGTGCCAAGGGAAAGAGAGGCTATTTCCTCCAGAACCGTCTGCGCTTCTTTGGATATGAAAATACAGTGGTTCTGGAAGGCGCCCAGTTTGTCAATGAAGTCCGTGTTCCAAGGCAGGAAGCAGCCGTTTCAAAGGAGGAGGAGACCAGGGTAAAGGCTTTGGGATTTCTGAGGGATAAAAGGACTCCTGACCGGTTCAACGGGCGGGTCATCACCCGCAACGGAAAGGTGACTGCCCAGGAGGCAAGGGTCATCGCGGAGGCGGCAGAGCTTTACGGAACGGGAGAGGTAACGATGACCTCCCGCCTTACCATGGAGATCCAGGGAGTGCCCTTTGACAATATTGAGCCTTTGCGCCAGTTTTTGTCTCAGGCTGGGCTGGAGACAGGCGGTACAGGATCTAAGGTGCGCCCTGTGGTTTCCTGTAAGGGAACCACTTGTCAATATGGCCTTATCGACACCTTCAGCCTGTCTGAGGAAATCCATGAGCGGTTTTATCACGGTTATTCCCAGGTAAAGCTTCCTCACAAATTTAAGATCGCTGTGGGAGGCTGCCCCAATAACTGTGTGAAGCCGGATCTCAATGATCTGGGGATCATCGGCCAGAGAGTACCTCTCCCAGATCTGGAAAAATGCCGGGGCTGTAAGGTATGTCAGGTAGAAAAAAATTGTCCCATCCACGTGGCTAGGGTTGACAATGGAAAAATCGTCATTGACGGGGATTCCTGTAATCACTGCGGCCGCTGCATCGGAATCTGCCCGTTCCAGGCGATTGAGCATGGTACAAACGGATACCGCATCTACATCGGCGGCCGTTGGGGTAAGAAGGTGGCCAAGGGACGTTATCTGGATCCTATCTTCACAGATCGTGAGGAAGTGCTTTCCGTTGTGGAAAAAGCAATCCTTCTGTTCCGCGAACAGGGGATAACAGGGGAACGTTTTGCCGATACAGTGGAGCGTCTGGGCTTTGAGAATGTCCAGAGGCAGCTGTTGGAGGATGGACTCTTGGACAGAAAAGAGGAAAATATAAAAGCCCAGAAGCATTTAAAGGGCGGGGCGACCTGTTAACCGGTCCCCTGGAAAGGAAGAAAAGACATGACATTTACATATCCAGCAGTATTTACCCCCCACAAGGAGGATGAGGGATACCATGTCGTATTCCCGGATCTGGCATGCTGTGAGGCAGATGGCCCGGATCTGGAGGATGCGGTGGAACATGCCAGGGAGGCAGCTTATAACTGGCTCTATCTGGAGATCGAGGATCAGACCTTCGAGTTCCCGCCTCAGTCACATGAGGAGGATATTGAACGGAAGGAAGGGGAATTTGTTAAGCAGATCCGCGTCATTATCAAGCTTATGCCGGATAATGATTAGGGCAGCCGTTCAGCTATGGGAAGACGCCCGACGCTTCTTGTCCGCTTTGGGGCGGACAAGAAGATGTATGGCTGAACGGTTGCAACGATTAGGAAAATGATGCTGCCCCTTCTCTTGACTTTTAAAAGTGTGGGTAGTATACTGATTGCGACAACAAAAAGGGGTGCTGATCTGCGCGGCTTTAAGGTGCAGGGCGGCTGAGATGGATAAGATTCCGAACCCTGAAACCTGATCTGGATAATGCCAGCGTAGGAAAACGGCACGTGATGCGAGTGTTAGGCCGCCCGGGGTTATCCGGGCGGTCTTTTTGCGTATGGACAAAACAGAAGAAAAGGAGAAATGATATGAATGCAAGCGTAGCGATCCAGACATTGCCGGAGGCAGCAAATGATGAGGAATTGATCCGAATTGTGGACGAGGTGATTGATTACATCAAGAGCACTGGATTAAATTATTATGTAGGGCCCTTTGAGACAGCGATTGAGGGAGATTACGACCAGCTGATGGATATTGTAAAGGAGTGCCAGCACATTGCTATCAAGGCAGGAGCCCCTTCTGTAGCTGCTTATATTAAGGTGAGTTACCGGCCAGAAGGAGATGTCTTGACCATTGAGAAGAAAGTTACAAAACACCATCAGTAAGCTGTGGTCCTGCTCTGCAGTCCTGGCTGTGCTGGCGCTGTGGCAGTGGGCCGTGTCGTTTGGAGTGACCCAGGAATTTATGCTCCCTTCCCCGATCCAGGTGGCAGCGGCATTTTGCAGTGAGTTTCCCCTATTAATGGAAAATGCCAGGATCACCCTGGCGGAGGCCGGTTTGGGGCTTCTCCTGGGCGTAGCAACCGGTTTTGCCGCTGCCGTGCTGATGGATCGGTTCGACCGGGTATATCAGGCATTTTATCCGGTGATCGTCCTGACTCAGACAGTGCCTGCGGTGGCCATTGCACCCCTGTTGGTTCTGTGGTTTGGCTATGAGATGACACCTAAGGTTATTCTGATTGTCATTACCACTTTCTTTCCTATTACGGTGGGACTTCTTACGGGCTTTCGTTCAGCAGATCCGGATGCAGTCCGGCTGTTAAAGGCTATGGGAGCCAGCCGTTTTCAGATTTTCCGCTATATTAAGCTTCCGGGAGCCATGGGCCAGTTCTTTTCCAGCCTGCGCATATCCGCTTCCTACGCAGTTGTGGGGGCGGTGATCTCTGAGTGGCTGGGAGGATTCGGAGGGCTGGGGGTTTACATGACAAGGGTAAAGAAAGCATTTTCCTTTGACAAAATGTTTGCTGTTATCTTTCTGATCTCTGCGATCAGCCTGATCCTTATGTGGGCAGTGGAGCGGATCCAGCGCCAGTGTATGCCCTGGGAGAGGGTTATGGATCAGAGAGGGAAATAAAAAGGAATCCCAAGCTTTATGAAACATAAAAAGGAACATTTGGAGAGAGAAGATGAAAGCAGAGAAGATAGTAAAAAGTAAGAGAAAAGAGATGATCCTCGGGGTTTGGGCAGTGTGTCTAGGAGCGGTTCTTACAGGCTGCAGCGCCAGAGAGGGAGAAGCGTCAGATCCATCTGCCGGACAGGAGGTACAGGGGGGACAGCAGAGAGAGGAAGCAAACGGGGAGAATGTTTCAGAAGAAAATAACGGAGATTCCCTTGAAAAAATCACATTTGTCCTGGATTGGACTCCCAATACCAATCACACAGGTATCTATGCGGCAGAGAAGCTGGGATATTTTGCAGAGGAAGGCTTAGAGGTGGAGATTGTCCAGCCTCCGGAGGGCGGCGCAGAGCTGTTGGCTGCTTCCGGGAAAGCACAGTTTGCCATGTCCTTTCAGGACAGCCTGGCTCCTGCTTTTTCCGGGAAAGATCCCCTTCCTGTTACCGCTGTAGCTGCCGTGATCCAGCACAATACGTCAGGGATCATTTCCCGAAAGGGAGAGGGGATGGAGCGTCCCAAGGGAATGGAAGGAAGAAAATATGCCACCTGGGATCTTCCGATAGAAAAGGCCACCATTCAGGAAGTGATGGAAGCAGATGGAGGAGATTTTGGGAAGGTAGAGCTGATACCCAGCACCGTGACAGATGAGGTGACGGCCCTCAGGACAAAATCGGTGGATGCGATCTGGATCTTTTATGCCTGGGCTGGTGTGAAGACTCAGATCGAGGGGCTGGAGACCGATTATTTTGCTTTTGCGGATCTGGATCCTGTTTTTGATTTCTATACGCCGGTGATCGTGAGATTTTGGAGCAGGAGCCGGAGACGGCCAAAGCCTTTTTGCGGGCTGTGAGCAGAGGGTATGAGTATGCGGTCAGCTCTCCCGCCGAGGCTGGGGAGATCCTGTGCGAAGCAGCCCCGGAGCTGGATCCGGAGCTGGTAAAGGCCAGTCAGGAATATCTGGCTTCCCAATATCAGGCAGAGGCTGTGAAATGGGGGATCATAGACCAGGAGCGGTGGGATGGCTATTACCAGTGGCTGAACGAAAAAGGACTGACAGAGACTCCCATTCAGCCTGGAACTGGATTTACCAACGAGTATCTCCCTTAAAATACCTTTTGGATCAGGATCATATAAAGAACGGTTCCCAGTCCGATGCTTAAAAGGGTATTCCTCCTGAAGCGGTGGATCACCACCACAGCGGCTGTGCTGATCAGTTCCGGAAGGCCGTATGGGTAGGAAAAAGGGGTAACCCCTTTTAGGCAGTAGACGACTAAAACAGCCATAATGGCGGAGGGAAGGATGGAGCCGAGATAGCGGATCAGTCCGGGGAGCTCCTTCTTTCCGCCAAAGAGAAGGAAGGGAAGCCAGCGGGTGATCTGTGTGCAGAGGGCGCAGACCAGGATAGCAGCCAGAACGTAGGAATGGTTTGAAATGGAATGTGGGATCAGATTCATGAGCGTGGAACCTCCATTCGTTTTTCAATTATGGGGCGAAACAGGATCAGAGCCGCTGCGCCGCAGATCAGGGCCGGAAGGATAAAATTGGAAGACCGGATCAGGGCAAGAAACAGTATGCCGCAGACAAAACCGATAAGAGCCGGAAGATGGGTTTTGGCAGCCTCCCACTGTTCCACGCAGATCACCACAAACAGGGCGGTCATGGCGAAATCGATGCCGGCTAAGGCGAACTGCATGGAGCCGGCATATACCAGGGCACTGATGAGAAAGGCCCAGAATACGCCCAGACCTGCCTTTTGAAGAAGGATGCCGAAGGCGATGCCTAAAAAGAGATAGCCCAAAAGAACGGGCACAGTTTGGATCAATGCAAATTTTACTGCTTTTTTCATGGGGGATATTCCCTCCTTTTTTATTTTACAGGATCTGACTATGATACCAGATTGCTCTGCACTGCGTGCTCCCGCAATCTTGCATCGGTTTTCCGACCTTTTGACCCTGGTATCATCAGAAACAAGTATAGCAAAATACAGGCTGTATTTCCAGTCACAGTTCAGCCATGCGAAGATTCAGACAGGAAGATGGTTGGCTGAGCTGTTACTATTTCCAAAGAAACTGGGGAAAATCCTCTTTTCCAGACTGTAAAGATGTGATATGATATAGTGAATATACGTAATACAGCTGTGCTGTTAAATTCGATTGATGGAGGAAGGATTATGGCAGAGAAGGATACCGTAATGGAGACAGAGGCAAAAGAAGCAGTCTCCCGGAATTTTATTGAGCAGGAGATTGACAGGGATCTGGCGGAGGGCGTTTATGACCATGTGCAGACACGTTTCCCGCCTGAGCCAAACGGTTATTTGCATATCGGACATGCCAAGTCTATTTTGTTAAATTACGGACTGGCCCAGAAATACGGCGGCAGATTCAATCTGCGTTTTGACGATACAAACCCAACTAAGGAGAAGACAGAGTTTGTGGAGTCGATCATAGATGATGTAAAGTGGTTGGGAGCTGATTTTGAGGATCGTCTGTTTTTTGCTTCCAATTATTTTGAGCAGATGTACGAGTGCGCAGTACGGCTGATCAAGAAGGGAAAGGCGTTTGTCTGCGACCTGACAGCAGATCAGATCCGGGAATACCGGGGGGATTTCACCACACCAGGAAAGGAAAGCCCTTACAGAAACCGTTCCATCGAGGAGAATCTGCAGCTCTTTGAGGAGATGAAGGAAGGGAAATATGCAGACGGAGAGAAGGTGCTCCGGGCTAAGATCGATATGGCCTCCCCCAATATCAATATGAGGGATCCGGTAATCTACCGTGTGGCCCGCATGAGCCATCACAATACAGGGGATAAGTGGTGCATCTATCCGATGTATGATTTTGCCCATCCCATTGAGGACGCCATTGAGCATATTACCCATTCCATCTGCACGCTGGAGTTTGAGGATCACCGCCCTCTGTATGACTGGGTCGTAAGGGAATGTGAATTTGAGAATCCGCCGCGCCAGATTGAGTTTGCTAAGCTGTATCTCACCAATGTGATCACAGGAAAGCGTTATATCAAGAAGCTGGTAGAGGACAATATCGTGGACGGCTGGGATGATCCGCGCCTGGTATCCATCGCAGCCTTGAGAAGACGTGGATATACGCCGGAATCCATTAAAATGTTCGTGGATCTGGTAGGAGTATCTAAGGCGAACAGTTCTGTGGATTACGCGATGTTGGAATACTGCATCCGTGAGGATCTGAAGTTAAAACGGCCGCGTATGATGGCTGTCCTGGATCCGGTAAAGCTGGTGATCGACAATTATCCGGAGGGGCAGATCGAGATGTTAGATGTTCCCAATAATCTGGAAAATCCGGAGCTGGGAGACAGAAAGGTTCCCTTTGGCCGTGAGCTTTACATTGAACGTGAGGATTTTATGGAGGAGCCTCCTAAGAAATATTTCCGTATGTTCCCAGGCAATGAGGTGCGCCTCATGGGAGCTTACTTTGTGAAGTGTACTGGATGTGAGAAGGATGAGAACGGAAACGTGACGGTTGTCCACGGAACCTATGATCCTGAGACAAAGAGCGGATCTGGTTTTGAGGGCCGCAAGGTAAAGGGAACCATCCATTGGGTAGCTGTGGATACGGCCAGACAGGTGGAATGCCGCCTTTATGAGAATATTGTGGACGAGGAAAAGGGAAAACTGAATGAAGATGGAAGCCTTAACTTAAATCCCAATTCCCTGACCGTGTTGAAGGAGTGTTATGTAGAGCCAGCTCTGGCAGAGGGAAAAGCTTATGACAGCTATCAGTTTGTGAGAAACGGCTTCTTCTGTGTGGATTGTAAGGACAGTACACCGGAGCATCCGGTATTTAACCGTATTGTATCCTTAAAGAGTTCTTTTAAACTCCCCAAATAGGAGAGCTGCGCTGGCAGAGGAAGGCGCAAAAAGGCCGGAAGCCTGAGAATGGGCTTCCGGCTTTTAGTAATATCGGCAGGAAATAAAGTGATATTTGAATAGTTCATAGAGGAAACGGGTTGACATAAACAGATAGGAGAGAACACCCAGGGCAAACAGTGCTGCAAAGAATACGTATAAATGTGCATACATGGTGATCCGCGCTGCTGCTATGACGCCCAGACATAAATAGCTGAATGTAAATACCCTTCGTTCCAGGCCGCGGGCTGGTATACGGAAGATGTGCTTGATCAGGGAAGCCAAGGCCACCAGGAAAAGGGGGAAGCATGCGTCTACGCACAATACGGCGGCCAGCAGAAACCAAGGCGGAAGCTGTCGCAGGGAAATCTGCTGCTTCAGGAATCCAAAGACCATGACATGAACCAGTAAGGTTGCGGCAACAATGGCTGCTGCACCTATAAGGCAGCCAAAAGTGAGAGAATGTTTCTTCTTAGGCGGTAGTTTTTTTAATGCGGACAGATCTTGTTTTTTCATAGCCACCCTTCCTTTCTTTTTCCTGTAAATCTGGGAATGATCTGATAGAATAGCCCTTTCCTCCTACTTATATTATAAACCTGCGGGAGTAGGTTTACAATGTACAGTTGTCTCCAGACTGTGTATCTGTGCCGCGCCTGTTACTCCCTTTTATTTTCAGGAAGGAGAATCCAATTGGAATTGATGATACCTTTTGACAATCAGTCAAACCGTCCTCTCTATGAACAGATTTATGAACATATAAAAAATGAGATCCGCAGGGGGGGATTGAAGGCGAAAAGCCGTCTTCCTTCAACCAGGGTTCTGGCCAGCAATCTGCGGGTCAGCCGCAGCACTACACAGATGGCTTACGATCAGCTTGTGTCAGAAGGCTACATTGAAGCTTCTCCCTGCCGGGGGTATTTTGTCTGCAAGATTGAGGAGCTGGTGGAGGTAAGGCAGCAGATCCCAAAGATAGGGGAGACAAAAAAGGGGGAGCCGTGGCTGGTGGATTTTTCTCCAAGGGGGATTGATCTGGATCATTTTCCCTTCCATACCTGGAGAAAGATCAGCAGGAATACACTGGTGGACGGCAATAAAGAGATGTTTGGAGCAGGGGATCCCCAGGGGGAATATGCCCTGCGGGCTGCTATTGGCGCTTATCTTCATTCAGCCAGGGGGGTAGAATGCAGGCCGGAGCAGATCTTAGTGGGAGCCGGGAGCGAATATCTGTTGATGCTTCTGGCCCAGATCCTTGGCAGGGGAAAGAGGGTAGCTATGGAAAGCCCTACTTATAAACAGGCGTACAGAGTTCTGGGAGGAGCTGGGTATCCGGTGATCCCGGTAAGTATGGACAGCCGCGGCATGGAGGTAAAAGGGCTGGAGGAGAGCGGAGCGGACATCGCTTATGTGATGCCTTCTCATCAATATCCCACAGGTATTGTCATGCCAGTTAAGCGGCGTCAGGAGATCCTGGCCTGGGCTGACGGGGGAACAGGGCGTTATGTGATCGAGGATGACTACGACAGTGAGTTTCGGTACAAGGGGAAGCCAATTCCTGCCCTCCAAGGTATGGATCAAAGGGGAAGGGTGATTTATATGGGGACATTTTCCAAATCCATTGCCCCTGCGATCCGTGTGGGATTTATGGTACTGCCGGAACAGCTGCTTGCAGCATATCGGGAAAAAGCAGGCTTTTACCTTTCCACTGTTTCCAGGATCGACCAGACGGTGCTCTGCCAATTTCTTACAGAAGGCTATTACGAGCGCCATTTAAACCGTATGAGAGCCTTGTATAAGGCAAAACATGACGGGCTTTTAGGGGGATTAAGGGAACTGGAGGAGGATTTTCAGATCAGGGGGGAGTATGCGGGCCTTCACGTGCTTCTGACCCACAAAAAGGGGATGGCTGAGGAGAAGCTCATATCCCTGGCAGCAGGCAGAGGGATACGGGTGTACGGCCTGTCAGACTGTCTCATCGGCAAGCCGGAGAAACAGTTTGAATCCACAGTGATGTTAGGATATGCCAGCCTCAGTGAATCAGATATACAGGAAGGGACAAGAGGGCTGATAGAAGCTTGGTCATGAAATCACAGGGGAAATCACAAAAAAGGAGAGAGAGATGAGCAGAAAGCGGGACAACTGGACGGACTGGGCGGCAGCGGCGGCCTTTGGGGCAGTTCTCTCATTTGCCCTGATCTTGGGACAAAAAGATCGGAGCCTCCAAAATAGGAATCAATCCGGGTATGAGGCAGAGGAGGCAGTGAGGGCAGGTGAAAAGGCATCCCTGGACAGTGGGAAAGAAGCAGAAAATAGAAAGGAAGATGCGCTTCCTGAAGCAGATGATTCCCAGCGCAGGCTTTTGGGACAGCTGATGGAATATCTGGAGGAGGGGGATATGGAGAAGGCGGCCCGCCTGGCGGATCAGGAGGAAGAACAGCTGGATCATTTATTTTATGGGGTGATGAAGGGAGAACGGTATCTGTATGATGGGGAAGTATTTTTAAAAGACCAGACAGAGGGACAGCCATCTTTGTCGGGAGAGGGGCTGGTTCTTACGATGGCCAAGACTATGTTTTTCGGAAGGTTTGAACATGAAAAGCCGGAGGGGGAAGCCTTAGCGTTTCAGGTGGTGGATTTGGAAGAGCCCCGGTATGAGTATGCCCAGGGAATCTGGAAAGATGGAAAATTGGAAGGGGCAGGGCGCACTGGATATTGCTATTATGAAAAGGTTCCCCAGGGAGAGCCAAGGAAGGCTGAGCGCAAGGGAAGATTTGCAGGAGATCAGATGGAAGGGGAAGTAGAGTACCGGACAGAAAGTGAAGAGGGAAAGAAAACGACCTGGAGATTCGAGACAGAACATGGGATCATTCAGTTTGACGACAGGTGGGCTCATCTGCCGGAAAAAGGGGAATATCAGCTGATGTCTGAAAAGGATGAAAATCATGCATATATCCTGGAAGAATCCGTGGCCGGACAGCCTATATGGGTCAATCCTCTTTTGTGGGAGGGATAAAGAAGGAGATATATGCACATGATGCTGGGGCAAAAGGTTTTATTCCCCTTTTCTGCTGATCTGTTGATAGATTGCAGAATTAGCATAAAAAATCAGGGAGCTGCGAATGAATGGTTCTTTGCAGTTCCCTGTTCTATTATGGCCCGCTTCCGAAGTCCTTATGGCCGGATTTCCCTGTGAGTGAAGGAGCCGCTTTTGGGCCGTTATAAAGTATCTTCCTCGATTACAGCAGAGGAGGGATCGTTGTCAAAGGAGCCTTCCTTAAAATCAGCTGCCTCCGGGGATTCTTTCCCGACTTCCTCGTCAGCCTCCGGGAGGCTGTCATAATCCACTGTAACAGGATCCTCGGCAGGATAGGAGTCCTCCTCCATTCTGCGGTAATCATAGAGATCATCTTCATCTACATAGTCGTCATCCAAAAAGCCCTCGTCTTCCAATGCAGGAGCTTCTTCCTTTTCCTGGGAACGGCTTTCCTCAAATTCTGCTTTTTTAGAGCGGACGGTCTGAAGGGCGATCTGAGCCGTGTCAACCGCAGCGGAAACGGCCTCATGGGCAGTATCAGACAGCAGGCTTCCGGCGTCCTTGAGAACATTTTTCGTAGCATTGGCCATATCTTTAGCAGCTACCTTAAACTCATCCTTGCTGGAGGAAAGGGAGATATAGCTGCGGTCCAGTTTGTGGGCGTCAACGTCGTGAACGGAAGGATCGTTTCCTGTTCCATCCGGCTCTGTGCCGCCATCCTCAAATTCCCGGAAATCTTTTTCCAGTTCCTTATGGTAAGTTTTATACCGGAGAACATAGGAAACGCCTGCGGCTACTGCTCCGGCCACAGCCGCGAATGCCATAAATTTTCCAAATCCCTTTTTTGCCATGACAAAACCCCTTTCTTCTTCCATTTGGTACTATTATTGTAATACGAATGGTAAAAAAAAGAAACAGCAAATTGTAAAAAAAGGATAAAATTACAAGAAATTAGCACTCAATACTTGACAGTGCTAATAACAGGTGATATAACATAACATGTGAGCAGACAACAACGATAAAGAGAAGTAGAATAATAAAGCAGAATATTGTGCAAGGAGGATTCAGACATGAAATTAGTACCATTGTTTGACAAGGTAGTATTAAAGCAGTTAGTTGCAGAAGAAACCACAAAATCCGGTATCGTCCTTCCAGGAGCCGCTAAGGAGAAGCCCCAGCAGGCAGAGGTGATCGCAGTTGGCCCAGGCGGAGTCGTTGACGGCAAGGAAGTAACAATGCAGGTAAAGGCAGGCGATCAGGTGATCTACTCTAAGTATTCAGGCACAGAGGTTGAGCTGGATGATGAGAAGTATGTGATCGTAAAGCAGAGCGATATTTTAGCAGTTGTAGAATAAGAATTGATAGAGATATAAATGCAACAGATAGGAATTGAGAATATAGTCGGAGGTTGATGAACATGGCAAAGCAGATCAAATACGGTGTAGATGCCCGCAAGGCACTGGAAGCAGGCGTAAACCAGTTAGCAGATACAGTACGTGTAACTCTGGGACCGAAAGGACGCAACGTTGTTTTAGATAAGTCCTTCGGCGCTCCCCTGATCACAAACGATGGCGTTACCATCGCAAAGGAGATCGAGCTTCAGGACGCCTATGAGAATATGGGCGCTCAGCTTATCAAGGAAGTTGCTTCCAAGACAAATGACGTAGCCGGAGACGGAACCACCACAGCTACCGTTTTAGCGCAGGCTATGGTAAACGAGGGAATGAAGAACCTGGCAGCAGGCGCTAACCCAATCATTCTGAGAAAGGGAATGAAGAAGGCTACCGATGCAGTAGTCGAGTCCATCAAGAAGATGAGCCAGCCGATCAATGGAAAGGATCAGATCGCCAGAGTAGCAGCGATCTCTGCTTCTGACGATGAGGTTGGAACCATGGTAGCTGATGCTATGGAAAAGGTTTCCAAAGATGGCGTTATCACCATTGAGGAGTCCAAGACCATGAAGACCGAGCTGGATCTGGTAGAAGGTATGCAGTTTGACCGCGGCTATGTTTCCGCATATATGTGCACCGATATGGATAAGATGGAAGCAAATCTGGATGATCCATATGTTCTGATCACAGACAAGAAGATTTCCAATATCCAGGATCTCCTTCCACTGTTAGAGCAGGTTGTAAAGATGGGCGCAAGACTTTTAATCATCGCTGAGGATGTTGAGGGCGAGGCGCTGACAACCCTGATCGTCAATAAATTGAGAGGAACCTTCAATGTAGTAGCTGTTAAGGCTCCAGGCTATGGCGACAGAAGAAAAGAAATGCTGCAGGATATTGCAATCCTGACTGGTGGTACGGTTATCTCCGAGGAGGTAGGACTGGATCTGAAGGATGCTACCATGGAGCAGTTAGGACGCGCAAAATCTGTTAAGGTACAGAAGGAGAATACCATCATTGTTGACGGATGCGGAGATAAGGATTCAATCGCAGCAAGAGTTGCTCAGATCCGCAAGCAGATCGAGGAAACTACTTCTGATTTCGACAGAGAGAAATTACAGGAGCGTCTGGCTAAGCTGGCAGGCGGCGTAGCTGTTATCCGTGTAGGCGCTG
>ENA-UONU01001379-UONU01001379.1-human-gut-metagenome-genome-assembly--contig:-CS51-NODE-1379-length-18278-cov-4.514021_pt1 | contig 18278 bp, 16 predicted proteins | sample MGYA00242462_ERZ724009 | MGnify/ENA metagenome assembly ERZ724009 | reverse complement strand
CTCTTTTTTCGCAAAAACGTAACCTGACTCTCCCTCTAAATCGCTGTCGGCCTTTCTTATTTCTTCCGTTTGGCTCTTCCGGTCGGCATCTGTATCATAGTCCTGGCATCCAGAAATAAAAAGGGCTAAACACACGGCGGCCAGGCTTACCCTAAGACTATATTTTCTCATATTCTTCCCTCCTCCATCAAAATCTGTTATCCCTGCTGTATCTTCTTTCATCATATAATAAATTTGAATAATTGCAACTACCTTAAACTCCTTTATTTTCTTCAAAAGCTTCATTCCAAATGCAAAAAACGATGAAACGATCAAAGTAAGGATTACAGCATAGCGGCAGGTTATACCGCAAGAAAAATGAATTAACCTTGAATTGCTCTCCCATCGCGTGTTATGATTGAAAAAACATACATAAGAGGTAAGGACATGAAACCAATATTTAAAAGCAGTTTGATCAAAGATGTGGTCATCAGCTATGTCTGTATGATCGTCTTCCCTGTCATGATCATCTTAGGAATGGTATTTCTGTTGGCAGGAAGATATATCTACCGAGCTGCTACCGAGTCCGTAACCGTAACCCAGCAGTCAGTGTTGGAATTATATAAAGAAGAAGTCCGAAGCTCTGCCCTGGCCCTGTCTCGGATCGTCAATATGAATGGCGGTACTACTATAAAGGAGGCCGCAGGTTATGATGCCCAAAAACAGAAACAAGCTATGGAACAGTTATATACTATGTATCAGATGCTGGCTGCTCCTGAGTACAAGATCCTGGACATTCACATTTATCGTAAAAACGGCACTGCCATCATACCGAAAGGTGAGATGAGATACAGTGTAAGCGAAATCCGACAGAAGGAATGGTATCAGACAGCGCTCAGCCAGCCGGGCCTGATCCACACCTCTTTAGCAGAGGAAGATTATTTCTACCGCATCCGTTCCTCCCAGGAAATTCTGGAGATATCTGCCTATGCTCCCAAGGAAGATACGGAAGCGGAATGTATTGTTCTCTACCAGATTTCAAAAATACCGGACGCTATTAAGAATTACAACAAAAGCGGAAGAACAGGAACCCTCTGTCTTATAAACAGCCAGGGCAACATGATAGCTGATCCCAGCCACAAGGCTCAGCTCCCCTCTGCTGTCACGGAAAAAATCCGGCAGTTTGCAAATGACCCTTTTTCTTCTGGAACCAGACAGCAAATTTCATACCATGGCATACGCTATATGATTGTGCCATTACCTGAGCCAGGCTATTATCTGGTTAGTATCGTCAATGAGACTTCCCTCTTTGGACACTTTACCTTGTTCTCGCTCATCAGCATGGCAATCATTCTGTGTGTTGTCCTCATGTTCATTTTTTATTTCAAATGGTACATGAACCGGTTGCTGATCCCACTCGGTCATCTGACAGACGGTATGAAAGAGGTGGAGCACCGCAACCTGGACACACAGGTAGAAATGTGCAGACAGCAGGATATTGCCCGGATGATATCCACCTTTAACAACATGGTAAAACAGATCAAAAGGCTGATCCGCGATAAGGAACAGGCAGAGAAGGAAAAATATCAGGAGGAGCTCCATACTCTCCAGTCCCAAATGAATCCTCATTTTCTCATGAACACGCTAAACACATTAAAATTCATGGCCATTTCCGCCCACTATACCGGGATGCAGGATATGGTGATGGCTCTGGAAAATATTCTCGCAGCGGTGTTAAACCGGGATGGCGGATTCTATACCGTCAGAGATGAACAATCTGTACTTAATAGCTATATCTATATCATGCAGTTCCGTTACATGGACAGCTTTGAAGTGGAAACGGAATGGAACCCTGGGATCCTGGACTGCAAAGTACCTAAGCTAATCCTCCAGCCCATTGTTGAAAACTGCATCACACACGGTTTTGAGAATCTGGGAGAAGGTCTTGGAAAAATAATGATCACAGGAACCATACGAGACGGAAACCTGGTCTTTGAGATTACAGATAATGGGAAGGGGATGGATCAAGATACCATCCAACGAATCCTTTCCAATCCAGAGAGATCAGAACCCTCTGGACACCCACACCGCCGTACTATTGGCGTAAGCAACACAGACCGGCGTCTGAAACTTAATTTCGGCCCTAAATACGGTGTTTCCATCGAATCAAAGCTAGGATCTTATACCAAGGTCACATTGACCCTGCCGGTCATAAGAAATGCTGTCGAAGGTAATACAAAAAAGGATGAGAGTCATGTATACAGTATTAATCGCTGATGATGAGACAATTGTAAGAATGATGCTTAGTTCCATGATCGACTGGGAAGAAATGGAGCTCAAACTGGCCGCCTGCGTTTCCAACGGCCGTGAAGCTCTCTCCTATCTGGAGCAGCATCCTGTGGATATCCTGATCACAGATATCCAGATGCCAGTCATAGACGGTCTGGAACTGATACGGCAGGTAAAGAAATTCCATACCCAGCCGGAAATCCTGGTCCTCAGCGCATACAATGATTTTCCCTATGTGCGCCAGGCCTTTAAACTGGGCATTTACGATTACTGCCTGAAGCGGGAAATCCATGAGGAGATGCTAAAACATCATTTGTCCAATATGAAACAGCTTCTGTCACAAAAGGGCAGGGTTCAGACTGCTGGCTGCAATCCGGTAAAGAATCGGAAGCAGCTCCTCACTCAGCTTCTTTGCGGGGAACTGGAACCAGAAGCAGCTGAACTTCCTAACTATTATTATATCGTCTGTTTCTCCATTCAGAAATATCAGGAAATTAGAAAAAATTTTGGCAGCGATTTTGACAAAAATTTCCATACATCACTATTAAACTTAGCTGGACAGATTTCACAGATCACAAACCACGGCGTGATTGTTCCGGATCATATGACCAATCTGGTCATGGTCTATGAAGCAAGCCCCTGGGATAACCAGGAGCAGTCTTTAGAAAGCCTTCTGCGAGTCTGCCGGCGTCTCCTCAATGCTTGGAAAAACTACATGAATGTGGAGGCCTCTGCAGCAGTAAGCAGCCTGGCTCAATCCCCCTTTAGCTTCGAGGACAAACTGTCTGAAGCCACCATAAACCTGACCATGAAATATGTCATGAAAACCCAGAACCTCTTTTCTTCCCTGGACTATCCTCGTTTTTCCCCAATGGACGCAATGGCCCGGGAAAACGAGTTCCAGGAAGTTATCCAGGCTTTAAAATCCAATAACGCAATAACCTTCGAGTCTGCCCGTTCCCTGCTCCTGGTGCGCATACAGAAATCCCCAGTTCAGCAGGCCAGCCGTCTGGCCCTCTATCTAGCTTACCATATCGCCGCCTCCCTGGTTCATCAACTGGAGGATACCGATTATGTATACAGCGCCAACCTTTTGGAAGATATATCCAGATTGAAGACCAGTCAGGAAGTATGCATATGGACTGTAAATTTTCTCAGCGACATGAGACGCTATGTACAATTCCACTATCAGTTTAACTTTCCCGACGAGATAGCACGGGCCATTAATTATATTGACAGCCACTACTATAATCCAGATCTGACGCTTTATGAAGTAGCCTCAGAAGCAGGCTTTAGTGAAAAATATTTTAGTACCCTTTTCAGCCGGAAAATGGGTATGTCCTTCTCCAACTATATGAAACATCTGCGCATACACCATGCCAAGATCATGTTAAAAGAAACCAGCATGAAGCTCAAGGAAATAAGTGAGGCAGTGGGTTACAACAGCGTAGAATATTTTGTGCGGGTATTTTCCGCCCAAGAAGGGATGAGCCCTTCCTCCTATCGTAAAAAGAACCGTACCTTTGTACAGTGAATCAAACCTTTTTTCATTGTTTTCATTCATTGGAATTGTTACACTGAATTTGAAAAACAATCACAAAGGAGGAAGCTATGAGAAAGAAAAGATATTTGTTAGGTTCAATAATCCTTACAGCTGCTCTGGCAGCCACAGGCTGCGGCAGCGGCACACCTTCTGGTTCACAGGATGCAGGAAACGCCGGAGATCAGGAAAGAGCAGCCAGCAGCTCTGGCAGCAAGGATTCCGCCAGCACAGATAATGAGGTAGACAAAAATATCTCCTGTACTCTTACCCTGGCCACCTGGGATGTGGCAGCTGCAAAAACCTTTGAGGAACTGGACATGGAAGGTCGTTTCCAGGAGCTCTATCCAAATGTGGAGATTGACATCGAAGAATTTAACGCGGAACCGGAGTATTTCAATTCCATGAAAATCCGTTCCTCTGCCTCTGAGCTTCCCGACCTTATGTTCCACAAATCCGACAGCATGAACCAGTATTCCGAGTACCTGGTAGATCTGACGGATACAGAAGCTAATAAAAATAACCAGATTGCCTCTGAATATGCAGTGGATGGCAAGGTTCTGGGAATACCGGACCGCAAGGCAAATGATTATGTATATTATTGGACAGACATGTTTGAGGAAGCAGGAGTGGAAGTTCCTGAAACTTGGGATGAGTTTGTTGAGGTAAGTGTAAAGCTTCAGGAGCATTTCGGTTCTCAAGATCCGGATTTCGGCGCAATCTGCATGGGTGCTAAAGACGCATGGCCCACCTATCCTCTGATGGAATATGGTCCCGCCGCCCAGAGTGGAAATGGGTATTACTGGGATGCTATGACAGAGGAAGATGCTCCTTTTGCTGAGGGCACTGATATCCATACGGTCTATGGCAAGATTTATAATCTGTTCCAGAAAGGCGTACTGGGAAAAGATCCCTTAGGCATCACATACGACCAGAGCCGTGCCCTCTTTGCCAAGAAAAAAAGCGCTATGACCTTAAACAGCCCTATGTTCCTCACCGCCTATAAAGCTGACGGATATGACACTGCTGGTATGTCCACCTTCTACCTTCCATTCCGTGACAATCGTGAGGAGGAATTTAACCTTGTAACTCAGGGAGACTGTTTCTTAACAGTCACCAACAATTCTGAAAATCCTGAGGTAGCAAAAGCCTTCCTGGAGTTCTACTTCAGCGAGGCCTGGTATCCTGACTATATCGCTTCCATCAGCAGTGACAGCACCATGACTCCGTATGCTAAAGACCTGGATCCTGTACTTCAGACTGCCTCCAAGCTTCAGCCTGAAGTAAAATTTGTGACCTATGGTGCTGGCGCCAGCGATTTTATTAACATGGTATCTGAAACCAAGTTTGACTGCAAACAGCTGGGTGTGGAGATGCTGACAGACGGCTTTGATTACGCAAAGCGCTGTGAAGAACTAAACCAGACCTGGACAGAAGCCAGAAGCAAACTAGGCCTTAAATAGGAGGACGTTCATGAACAGGCTCAACCGAAAAAGACTTATCTTTTTAAGCCTGTCCCTAGCAGTTCCGGTCATTCTGTTATGTGTATTTGTAGTTTATCCATTCTGGGAGCTCATTCATATGAGCTTCCTGGAATGGGACGGTGTTGCTTCCGTCCGAACTTTTATAGGATTTGGCAATTACACACAGCTTTTTTTCAAATCCCCGGAATTCTGGCAGGCTTTCCGCAACAATTTGACATATCTCCTTATACACGGAATCATGATGCCTGTGGAGCTGGTGCTGGCAGTGATGCTCTCCAGCAAATTTAAAGGCTCAGGTTTTGTCAAGGCTATCATCTTTCTCCCCTTTATTATTAACGGTGTAGGTATCTCCTACTCCTTTTCCTACTTCTTTTCGCCTGTAGAGGGCGGCTTTAACTATATTCTGACCAAACTGGGTATGGAAGGGCTGATCCATAACTGGCTGTCTGACCCGAAAATCGTGAATTACGTACTGGCATCCGTATCAATCTGGCGGTATATGGGCTTTCACATCGTACTATTTATGGCAGGCCTCTCATCTGTTCCAAAAGATATGATGGAAGCTGCTGTAGTAGACGGCGCCAACGCATGGCAGCGTTTGAGATATATCCAGCTCCCAGCCATCCGGACTGTCATTGACTTCATGCTCTTTGATGTTATCAACGGCAGCCTGCAGATGTTCGACATTCCTTATATCATGACCGCAGGCGGGCCTAATGGTGCATCCAACACATTTTCCATTTATACCATCGATACAGCCTTCAAATACAATAACTTCGGAATGGCTTCTTCTATGGCTGTTATCATGATATTCATGATCGTGGGGGTACAGATTGCCCAACGTTTCATCACAAATCATCTGAGAAGGAGGGATCGGTATGGCGCATAAAAAATTATCTCTGGCAGCAAAATACGCGGTTTCATTCCTCCTGGTCCTTATGGTTTTTCTGCCTCTTTTGGTGACCATCGTAAGCTCTCTAAAAATTCCCGGAAGCCTGGATGCTCAGTCTCCATTATGGATTTCAGCCAAGGATATGACCCTTGACAACTATCTAAGCGTATTCAAGGAACAGTATCTTGTCAGAGCATTTACCAATACCATTAAGATTGTTGCTGTCAGCATCTTTTTTAATGTCCTGGTAGGATCGATCACCGCCTATTGTCTGGAACGATTTGAATTTCGTTTTAAAAAGATCATCTATATTCTGTTTTATCTGGCTATGATGGTTCCCACTAATATTGTGGAAATCGCCAGGTTCCAGGTCATCCGGGGCATGGGACTTTATAATACCCTGGGAGCACCTATCGTCATATATATTGCAGCCAATTTGATGCAGCTGTATATTTACCGGCAGTTCATCAGCGGTATTTCCGTTTCACTGGATGAAAGCGCTATGTTAGACGGCTGCGGTTATTTCAGGATATTTGCGCAGATCATCTTCCCGCTTTTAACACCAGCCACAGCCACCCTTGTCATTATCAAGACTGTAACCATTGTCAATGACATGTATATCCCCTATCTGTATATGCCAAAAAACCAAAATAAGACTCTGACCACCTTTCTCATGCGATATGCAGGCGCACAGCAAAATTCCTGGCCTCTGCTTGCCGCCGGGATCATCGTAGTGGCCCTTCCCACTGTACTTCTGTATATCTTTTTCCAGAAGTACATCATAGAAGGGATCACGGCAGGCGCTGTAAAAGAATAAAAGGAGATAAATTAATTATGGACAAACCTGTTTTATGGAATCTGAACTGGAAATTTTATGATTATTTTGAAACAAGCCTCCTTACAGAGGATTCCGGCTGCTGCACAGATATAAACCTCCCCCATACAGTCAAAGAACTTCCCTTGAGCTACTTTAGCCATGAGGAGACAGCTATGATCAGCACCTATGTGAAAGAGCTCTCTGTTGCCTCTCAAATGCTGGAAAACAGGATCATACTGGTATTTGACGGTGTCATGGCCTATTTTGAACTTTTTGTAAACGGGCAAAAAGCAGGGGAGCATAAAGGCGGTTACTCAAAAAGCATGTTCGACATTACCCCTTTATGCACAGAAGGCGCAAACCGAATTGTCCTAAGGGTAGACAGTCATGAACGGGAGGACATTCCTCCCTTTGGATATGCCATTGATTATATGACCTATGGCGGAGTTTACCGGGATGTCTGGCTTTACTGCTGCGGCCCTGTCTTTGTGGAACGGGCTTTAATCCGCTATGATCTGGAAAGCGAAAATGTTATCCTGCGGCCAGAATTGTTTCTGGATAACTGTGGCCTGGAATGTCCTCTGACTGTTGACATCTGCCTAAAGGACAGGGACGGCGTTGTTGCCGCTTCTTACCAAAGGTACATTCATGCTGTACCAGGAAAAAGCAGCGTTATCTTGGAGTCCCAGTGCATCCCTTCCCCCATTCTATGGGATCCGGATAACCCTTACCTCTACACGGTAGACATAACACTGAAATCCGATGGAGGTTTGCTGGACACCCACCATGTAAGAACCGGTTTCCGTACAGTGGCTTGTACACCAGAAGGACTCTTTGTCAACAATCGGAAAATCAAGATAATGGGACTAAACCGCCACCAGTCCTTCCCTTATGTTGGTTATGCCATGGGAAAGAGAGCCCAGGAAAAAGATGCGGATATCCTGAAAAATTACCTCAATGCCAATACAGTGCGCACCTCCCACTACATGCAGTCAGAATACTTTCTGGATCGCTGCGATGAAATCGGGCTTCTAGTATTCTCCGAAATACCTGGATGGGGCCATATAGGAGGAGAAGAATTTAAAAAAGTCATGATGCAGGATGTGAAATCCATGATCCTGACCCAGTATAATCATCCAGGAATCTTCATCTGGAGCATACATATCAATGAATCCCTGGATGATGATGCCCTGTATACCAAGGCAAATGCCCTGGCTCATAAGCTGGATCCCTCACGTCCCACCACAGGCGTGCGCTACATCACCAACAGCCACCTCCTGGAAGATGTATACTCCTTAAATGATTTTACCTATTCAGACTGCGATCCAGACGGTACAAAGCTATTCAAAGGACGCCAGGAAGCTACTGGCTTGGAATACCCAGTTCCCTTCCTGATCACTGAATTTTCAGGAACCGCATTTCCTACTAAGCTCTGGGACAGCGCTGACAAACGCACGACCCATGCCAGGGCTTATGCCAGAGTGTACAGTCACTCTAACCTTTCAAAGGATCTTATGGGGATCATAGGCTGGTGTGCCTTTGACTACAATACACATGCAGACTATGGATCAGGAGATAAGATTTGCTACCATGGTGTCATGGACATGTTCCGTGTTCCCAAATACGCTGCTCATGTACTGCGCAGCCAGAAGGATCCGGAACAGGAGATCATAATGGAACCCACTACAGAATTTTCCAGAGGAGACAATAAAGGGAACCGTCTGGTTTCCCCATTCATGGTTCTTACTAACTGTGATTACATCGAGGTGGAAATGTATGGCAAGGCTCCTGTCCGTTATTATCCTGATAATCGTTATATCGGGCTGGAACATCCGCCTATCGAAATTGAGGAGGAGATCGGCGCATGGCAGGATCTGTGGCAGGATGGCAAGATCACAGGATATTACAAAGGCAAGGCCGTCATCCAAAAGAAATTTCTCCGGGATTCCAGCCTGCACGACATGGAAGCCGCTGCCGATGATGCAGAACTTTATGGGGATCATATGGATACTACCCGCGTGGTATGCCGGGTCACAGACTCCGTTTCCACTACTCTGGTATACTTCCCTGGTATTGTCCAGATAGAGACAAAGGGGCCTATCCAAGTGATCGGACCCACGACCATTCCTGTAAGAGGCGGCTACGCTGCATTCTGGATCAAGACAGTTCCCCAGAACTTCTCAGGAGACAGGGAGACCGCTGAAATCCATATCCGCCTGGCCGATACTCCGGTTGAGGAAAAATGCATAAAAATTGATGTGATAAAATCTGACATGGTAGTCGGATAAAAATAAAAAGCATCTTCCATCTTCATTTGATCCATTTACACTTATATATATCTCCCTGTAATACTATCCGGGTTCCCGGCTATCTCCTCTGGAGTGCCCACGGCAACGATCCTTCCGCCTTCTTCGCCTCCGCCGGGGCCCATATCAATGATAAGATCTGCATTCCTTATCACATCCAGATCATGCTCGATCACGATGACGGTGGCCCCCTTATCCACAAGGGACTGAAAAACTGCGAGCAATGTCTGGACATCCAGAGGATGCAAACCTATGGTCGGCTCATCAAAAATAAATACGGAATCAGACTGGGGCTTTCCCATTTCACTTGCCAGCTTCAATCGCTGTGCTTCCCCGCCGGACAGCCCTGGCGTTTCCTCTCCCAAGGTCAGATAACCTAGTCCAAGCTGCTTCAGAACATCCAGACGGCTTGAAACCACTTTTCTGTCTTTGCAGAAATCAAATGCGCTGTTTACATCCATATTCATGAGCTCTGGCAGGGAGGCGGTTTCTCCCCAGTGATTTGCCAGGCGGATCTCATATGCCTCTTTTGCGTATCTCGAACCTCCGCAGCTGGGGCAGGGGATGTCCACATCCGGCAGAAACTGGACATCCAGGCGGATTTCTCCTGTACCATCACAGACCGGACATCTGAGTTTTCCTGTATTATAAGAGAAGTCCCCTGCTTTGAAACCATACTCCTTTGCCCCATCTGTTTTGGAAAAAATCTTTCTCAGATCATCATGGACATTGGCATAAGTTGCAACCGTAGACCGGATATTGATCCCGATGGGTGTTGCATCAATCAGCTTTACATGCCTTATTCCCTCTGTGCTGACAGAAAACACATGGGGAGGCAGCTTCTTCCCATCAATGGCTGCTTCCAGCCCCGGGATCAGACTCTCCAATATCAGAGTCGTTTTTCCCGAACCGGACACACCGGTAACTGCCGTCATCCTTCCTTTGGGAAAATCCACCTCCAGTGGTTTTACTGTATGGATATGACCGGTGGAAAGATGAATCCTGCCCAGTTCAAATAAGTTCTCCTTTTCAATCTGTTTCCGAGTTACTGTGTTAGCTTTTCCTGAAAGAAATGGCCCGATCATGGAATCAGGGTTGGTTTGTATTTCTTCCACTGTTCCTTGCGCAATCACATATCCTCCCTTTGAACCTGCTTCTGGCCCCATCTCAATCATCCAGTCTGCCTGTGATAAAATTTGCGTATCATGATCCACTAAAATCACAGAATTACCGTCCTTTACCAGATCATGCATCACTTCATTCAGCCCAACTATATTGGATGGATGAAGCCCAATCGAAGGTTCATCTAACACATAAAGCACTCCTGTTGTACGGTTTCTCACTGCCCGTGCCAGCTGCATTCGCTGCCGTTCTCCGGTAGATAAAGTGGAAGCGGCCCGGTCAAGAGTCAGATACCCAAGCCCCAGATCCAGAAGCCTTTTTGCCGTGTCTTTAAAAGTGTCGCAGATCCGTTCTGCCATGGGGCGCATTTCTTTCGGAAGGGAACCCGGGACACCCTCTACCCACTCTGTCAGATCGGAAAGTGTCATTTTGCAGGCCTCATCCAGGCCAATCCCCCGCAGCTTCGGTGTTCTTGCCCGATCGGACAGCCTTGTTCCCTTGCATTGCGGACAAACGTCCATTCTCAAAAACTTTTCGACTCTTTTCATTCCTTTTTCATCTTTGACCTTAGAAAGCGCATTCTCCACTGTATATACTGCATTGAAATATGTAAAATCCATATCCCCGGCAGCTCCGTTGGTCTTATTCTGATAGATGATATGCTTTTTTACAGCGGGGCCGCGAAACACAATATCACGTTCCTGAGGCGTCAGATCCCGGAACGGCACATCTGTCCGCACCCCCATTTCACGGGCAATGTCCTTCATCAGTGACCACATCAGCGTCTGCCACGGCATGACTGCTCCCTCATCTATGGTAAGATTTTCATCTGGTACAAGGGTTGACTCATCTACGGTGCGTATCATTCCTGTACCACCGCAGCACGGGCAGGCCCCCTGACTGTTAAATGCAAGTTCTTCGGCACTGGGAGGGATCACTTTTTCACCGCAGACTGGGCAGACAATGTCTTTTTCTGCAGCTACCGCCAAAGTCGGTTCCACATAATGCCCTTTGGGACAGCAATGGCTTCCCAAGCGGGAATACATCAGCCGCAGACTGTTTAAAAGCTCTGTCCCTGTACCGAACGTACTTCGGATTCCAGGAACTGCCGGGCGCTGGTGCAGGGCAAGTGCTGCCGGCACATATAGGATCTCATCCACATTTGCTTTTGCCGCACCGGTCATGCGCCTTCTTGTATAGGTTGAGAGGGATTCCAGATACCTTCTGGATCCTTCGGCATACAAAACGCCAAGTGCAAGGGAGGACTTGCCAGAACCGGATACTCCCGCAATCCCCACAATCCGGTTTAAAGGCACATCAACATCCACATTTTTTAAATTATGTACTCTCGCCCCCCGTACTTTTATGTTTTCAGGTATCAGCATAAGCTGCCTCCTTAAATCTTCATTGTAATATGGCATATCCCAGTGGATCGATTCATTCTCCTATGCCATAAAAAATCTATGTGATTTTTTATATTTGTCAATTGCCGCTTGACAGATTGACATAAGAGCATAATAATTCACCCTGTTTGGATAACGGACAGCCGGATGATAATAGTCGATCACAAGCGTATGCCCCCAGAGAGCAAGCATATTATCCCAGGTATCTTCATCCTGCAGTTCATCTCCCAGAACGATCTTTAAAAGGCTTCTGTTATTACCGCACACAATAATATCCGGCTTGATGATCTGCAGTTCCCTTTTTAGTTCCTCTTTATCTTCCTCCGCATATTTTTTCAGGTCTTCGTAATCGGAACTGCTTCCTCCATTGCTTTTTTTCACATTGACAACCCCTATGCAGTCTATCACTTCTTTTTCCTTGGAACGAAGGATCTCGTCATTATACTCACATATACGGTTCTGAAATGCATAATGGATCGCCTGGGTCCAGATTGCAATTTTTCTCCACATAGTCCATGGGCGTTCTGCTCCATGCAGGCTTTCTGTTAAACAGTATCCATTTTCCTCAGAGGTGTATGCCTCTTTTAAGAAATAGCACACCTTTGGCGTGCTCTGCCCTTCCCATTTTTCTTCACACACGATCCCGTCTCTGATAAAGCGCTTATACCCTTTCTGCCGATGCTTCTTCTCCCATGATTCCATTAATTCCTGCAGCTCTGCTTCTTTACCCATATCGCTTTTAGTTCCCCTTGTGCTTTCTTAGTTTATCATAAATGCAAAGATTCAAGACCCTTTCCTTTTTGCTCACAGCATTTTTCATTATGCATCATTTAAAACCAGCCTGCTTTTTCCTCTTTGAAGTCAGGTTTGTCACCATATTCATAAGGATTATAGTTATTTAAATTGCACCCAAACTCTTTTAATGATTTTATCTTATTGTCTTCTGTCCACACAATTAAGGAAATTCCATCAAATTCTTCTATTTTCCCACTTTTCATTTCATTTTTGAAATACCACTCTACAATCGTCTGGTTATCTTTATGAAAAAACTGCTTAATATTCCATTCGACCACCCTGCCGCGTGTGTTCCATTCATGAAACCAGTGTTTTACCCTTTGACGGTTATTATATTTTGGCCCCCAGCTTTCTGTATAAATCACGTCTTCTGCAAAAATAGAATCCATACCTAAATCCTGCTGCAGGATCCACATTTTAAACCACAAGTAAACAATCTGTTCCTTTTCCCTCACCATGTATGGCTCCCTTCCTCACTGTTCGTCAGATACCCAAGACTCTTCCGATGTTCCTCCTCTTACAGCAGGCAAATATATACCGCTATCTATTATTGGATTATATCACAAAAATTCTCTCAAAACTTTTATTTATTCTTACTATTTTGTTCCTTCAAAAATTTCTGCTCTCCGGGAAAAACAGGATAAAACGAAAAATTTTTCTGCTTCACATGGCCTATAACATCAGACAGCTGCATGCAAAAATCCGGAAAGATTTCCAAAGGTAAAGGACTCTTTCCGGATTTTTCTATGTACAGAGCGAGGGTATCGCTCAGCCATTCACTGGAATGATCTTGCAACACCCTCTGAAAACAAATGATTCCTTTTTATTCAATTGCAATATATTTCTTCTGCTCAACAGCAGGTTCCGCTTCTTTCTTTGGAACAAACAGTTTCAAAATACCATGCTTAAATTCAGCCTTAATATCTTCTTCTGTTACATCCTCTCCAACATAAAATGTACGCTGGCATGCGCCCATGTAACGCTCCCTTCGGATATATCGTCCGCTTTCCTTTTTCTGTTCCTCTTCATTCAGGCCTTTGGCAGCGCTGATTGTCAGATAGCCATTGTCCAGAGAAGCATGAACCTCTTCCTTTGCAAAACCTGGCAGATCCATCTCCAGCTCATAGCCGGTATCCGTCTCCTTAATATCCGTCTTCATCATGTTTTTACCATGATGGCCATACAGCTTCTTCTCCGTTTTTCTCAACTCACTGTCATCAAAGAATGGGAAATCTCTCATAAAGTCGTCAAACATATTCTCTCCAAAAATACTAGGCATTAACATAAATCATCTCTCCTTTTTCTATGCTTTTTTACCTTGTTTCTTTGGAACAGGGATGTTTTGGGGAACTCACAAAATCCTTTCTTAACCTTTGCTTTTGTTTCCTTTCCTTTGTTCTGACTACGTTATATCACTAGTTGTTAGCACTGTCAATAGATGAGTGCTAATTTATTTGTGAAAATTTTGTGTATTTCTAATTTTCACTATTTCATCTTCTACCCATCTTTACCGCTCCCAAGTCCAGGCAGGCCTGCTCCAGAAACCGGTATTTGTTACCCTGCTTTTCTCCAGAACATCCCCTCAGAAGCAGCTTTTTTTAACAGTCCACACATCTCTCTATCAGGGTTGTAAATACTGATATTCAAGCAATCCAAGCCAAATTGAAGAAACGCATCCTTGTTTGTGAACAATACGCTGACATCATCGGAATGATTATTCATTATAGCCTCTATAATTTCAGCAATCTGATTTGGCGTAGGCGCTTCTATCCAGTCTCCCCATTAAACAGATACAGGATAATATCTCCATCCATATACAAAAGTCATGTTAAACAATACTGCTAAAATCAATATTGATAGTATGTTTGCTTCTATCTTTTTATTAAAAACTTAAAACAGTCTCAATAATTGATTCCGGTAACTGCTAATGCTCCATCCCTCAATCCAAATACAACATTGGGTCCCCCTGCTTCCTTTGTAAGAATAAACCCTGCTCTGCTGGGAGGTAGATTTTTCTCGTCTGCTTCTGCTACAGAATCCATCAGCTCAGCAGTAAATATCATTTCCGGATCAAAAGCTAAAAACTCTTCTTTACTGTCAATTAATTTTTCTTCCTCCGGAAATCCTATATACATTGGAAAAGCTGCTAACTCAGCCAGTTTTTCCAAATCTCTTTGTGCAACAGCCTCTTTAACCATACCTGCAAAATTCTCTGTTTCTGTTTCATCTGCGGAAAAATTATCATCCTCTTCCTCTGAAGCAGTTTCTGTTTCTAATACAATCTCTGTTTCTTCCGCTGTGGTCACTTCTTCTACTGCCGTCACATTCTCTGTTGTGGTTGTCTCTATCATTTCTGTCTTCGGCGTACAGCCTGTAATCACCATTACAGTTCCTACAACACACAGTAATTTTCCTTTTTTCATAAACCTATCTTACCTCTTTCAATCATTAGTTTTTTCTGTTTATCTTAATACACCATCTTTATCTGGCGTAAACTGCCTTGAATCCGTCAGCATGCTTCCATCTTCCAGTAGATAGTACGTTTTTCCGTCAACCTGCAGAAATCCTCTCTCCATCACACCCGTTTCTGGATTTAAATAATACCATTTTCCCTTATCCTCTAACCAGCCTTTATGTCTGGTTCCATCTTTTTTTATATATATCCATACCGCATTTGAAGTTTCGGCGTTTTCACTTTCCAGCACCCATCCTTCCTGAACTTCCATTTCTTCTGTGCCATATGGAGGAAACATCATAATCTTTTCTGCCTTCCCGCTTTTGTCACCCCAGATAATGCATTCCGCACCTTCATAAAGAGTCTCCAAATATATCTTATTTCTTGTCAAATACGGAAAAATATTGCAGCTATCCTCAATCCAGTAATTCTGTCCTTTTGTCCCCGTCAGCTGGTAACCTTCTTCTTTATTTTGTATGCTGCTTATCTTCACATAGTCCACTGTACTGCCATCTGTTGGAATATCAATCAACAAAACTTCTGCCTCTGCCTGGGGCGGAATACTGGCTGTTACCGCTGCCCCAACATATGCATGTACTGGTTCTCCATCTTTCACATTTTCCAATGAAGCTGGCATCCCTGTTTCAGCGTTCAGCAACCTTGTGTTCTCCGATATATGTATAAGAAATTCTCCTTCAAATCCTTCCTGAATACAGTTATCAATTGCCACTGTATGATCTGTTTTATAAATTACATCACCTCCTATTTTAACCTCCGGCACTTGATTTGCTAATACTGTAAATTCTGTTGTTCCCATTCCTAAGAAACATACTGCCATAACTGCTGCTAATCCTGTTTTTTTCCATCTTTTCATAACTGAATCGCTCCTATTCTAATTCTCCAACAAGTTCCTGAAAACTAATTGACAGGTTATCCTTCATATAATACATTGTAACGATCCTTCCATTACTTCTCCAGGACTTTTGCCGGCTTCCGCCTTCAGAAAATTTCTGCTCTTCTGCCGGAGTAACCCCCGTATATTCTGTAATCCGATCCGTCCATTCCTGTATTTCTGTCTCTTCTACAGGGCGTTCGCCATTGACAATTTTCATGGAAACAGACTCTACTACCCCTTCCCTGCTGCAGCTGGTATATACCGGATGGGTTTCTCCATAGACTTCTGCCTGGAATATCCGTCCAATATATACGGAACGGTCTTCTGTCCAGTTTTCTTCTCCTCCGCCAAGCATGGATTCTGTTTCGCTGTCCATCATGCCTAGCAGATCTGCCACATCTTTCAGTGTTCCTCCTTCTTCATGACGGACTGTTTCCACTTCTGCTGTTGCTTCTGCTTCTGCCGTTGCTTCTGCTTCTGTCGTTGTTTCCGCTTCTGCGGTTGTTTCCTCTCCTGCGGTTGTTTCCGCTTCTATCGTCGTTCCCACTTCTGTTGCTGTCGTTGGCTCTGCAATTTCTGTCTTTGGCGTACAGCCTGTAATCAGTATGGCTGCTCCTATTGCAAATAGCAATTTTTCTTTTTTCACTTCATTTTACCTCTCTTCGTTCATTGTAATTTCAAATTCCTGCTGACCGTCTGCCCCAGGTGCAATCTCGTATGGTTCAAATACAATAACCGGATTTCCAGATTCATTCATATAAAACTTTGTGTCATCTGACAGTTTCGGTAACTCCCCCTCAAAATATTCGATTCCCTGAGTTGTTTCCCGTTCCTTCATCTGGCTTCGTATCTGATCTTCGATCATCTGCCCGTAATCATTTCCCATAACATCTCTTAAAGTGATCCGCCTTCCTTTTTCCAAATCAAAATTGTAATATCTGCTTTTGCCTCCTGCATTGTTCCAGTTTTCTGCCCCATTTATCACCAGAGATAAATATTTATCTGTCTGGGTTTTTACCTCATACCAGACTTTTATCTCAATATTATGGGCTTCCCATTCCTCCAGTGTACCACCGGTATCCAAAAATGCCGTCCGATACTCTTCGGCTCGCTTTTCTGCCTCTTCTGCATACTGTCTGCAAAGTTCATAGATTTCTGAATTGACCGAATCCTCAACATCACTGAATTCTTCTGAAATCATATCAATACTTGGAATGTCTACAGTCATGTTTAAATCATCTGTTTGGGTTTGATAAGACCGAAACGTAAGGACTTTTGCCATCGCACCTATCACCGGAATATTTTTTGCAGCATTGGCAAATGCAACACTGGTATTTAATCCTACTGTAAAAAGTATGGTAAAAGAGGCTGCGGCTGTCAAACCATATCTGCTGATCCGTTTTATCACCTGTTTTTGTCTCCTTTTGTCTGCTTTTTTTACTTCCAGAATAATTCTCTCTGAAAGTTCTTGCGGAATCGGAATGTCTTCATAGTCCTTTTTTGCATCTTCTAAAGCTTTCATCGTCCTCCTCCTTCATTGATAATTTTAAACTTTGCAGCCCCCTGTAAAGCTTTGATTTGATTGTACTCAGGTTCATATCCATAATCTCTGCAATGTCTTTTAAAGCCATATCTTCATAAAATCTCAGCTTTATCACAGTCTGTACATCTTCATCCAAACGGTTAATGTGCTCATATAAACTGTCATAGTTTTCAAATCTTTTTTCTTCATATATCGCCTCTTTGTACCCATCTTCCAGAAAATTACTCTTCTTTCTTTCCCTTATTACATGCAGGCTTTCATTTACAATAATTCGATACATCCAGGTTTTAACTGCATGTTCATTTTTCAAATCTCCGTAATATTCTAACGCCTTACATACAGAGTTCTGCACCACATCTAATGCATCTTCCTGGTTTCTCACATAACTGTATGCCAGCCGATAGAATTTATTTTGATTTTCGAGAATATAAGCAACTATTTTTTGATACAAATCCGCTTTCATCACACATTCCTTTCCGTAATGTTCTGCGTCTCTATACTAGAGAGAATCCACGCATATAAAAAGTTTCAAAAAGGAGAAAAAAATATGCCGAATACCTTTTTGTATCCGACATATTGTCATTTTCCACCCTAACCTGATAAATCGTGGCAGCAAGGTCTCTTTATACTACTGCTTCATATTTTTTGATGCAGTTTTTTTCATGTGCTTAATTGACAGTACACTGACAAGCAGTGTCAGAATATCGGCGGCAGGCTGGGATAAATAGATGCCGCCTACCCCCAATCTCTGTGGCAGC
>ENA-UONU01001378-UONU01001378.1-human-gut-metagenome-genome-assembly--contig:-CS51-NODE-1378-length-18294-cov-4.907506_pt1 | contig 18294 bp, 16 predicted proteins | sample MGYA00242462_ERZ724009 | MGnify/ENA metagenome assembly ERZ724009 | reverse complement strand
TCATAAACTCAATGATAAACGCTTTCGGACATAAAACCAGCAGCCAGTTTACAGGACTAGCCAGATAGTAGGCATAGAGGGCTGAAAAATTCACTCCCATGCCTACATCCCAACTGTAAAGCAGGCTTCCTCCCTGAGTCAGCTTATGCTGAAATTCTGAGAAGAAGGGAGCATACTGATGATACATATCGGTACGCAGAAAACATTCCTCTCCAAAAGGGAAGATTCCCCTCTGGGCAAATATAATGACCAGTGCGATCACAGGCACGAAAAAAGCGGCCGCAAGGCCGTCTGACGGCCTTAAAAGCCTTAGCCTGTGACACTGCGGTCCCGTTTCCTTTACACGTTCTGCTGTGTCGCTTCTTTCATCGATCTCATTTCTTTCATCTGTGTTGCTTCTTTCATCTATCTTGTTTCTTTCACTTTCTTCTGTTCTCTCAAAATCCTGTTCTCTGTCCTGTTTTTTCATACGTATTTCCGTTATCTCTTCCTTCGTCTCCCCACAGGCTTCTCCCGAAGCCGCCTCCTCCGGTATCCTGTTTCCTTTCTTCAAAGCTTCCGGCTGTACCAGGCGCAGCACCTCGTCCAGCTCCCGCTCCACCCGCTCTATTTCTTCCCGCTCCATTTATGGCCTCCCCTATTTGTCCTTCTTGAAGATCCACAATTTGCTGAAAATATAATTCAGCACCATATTTATGAGAGACGAGGTGAATTTACAAAACAGCTCATAGAGCATGCCCCTATCTCCACCTAATTTTACCATTACGACCATTAACACCCAGGTGGCTGCACCGGAAAAGGCTCTGGCCGCCACAAAGGCTCCCGCCTCCTTTGCCAGATAAGAAGGCCTCATATTATAATTGCGGAATACAATAAGCTTATTCACCACATAGGCAAAAAGTACGGCCGCCAGCCAGGATGCCGCCTGGCTCGCTCCCACTCCCAGTTCCATCTTCCTGAGAAGGGCATAAGCCAAAAAATCCACAGCCGTGGTAAGAAAACCGCATATCACATAGCTGATCGTCTCATAATTGACACATTTTTCCCATATTTTCCGTAACATCTTTTCGCTCCTGAATCGGCCCTGAAAGCTCTGCTTTCCAGGCCGTAATCCCTTTTATTATATGGCAGTCAGATAGAATTGTAAAGGAAAACTGAATCCTTGAATTGCTGCCTATTTTTTCTGATCCCCTTCCAAAAATCCCTCTGCCCCTTCTGTGAAATGAAGATCACCATCCTCTGTGAGAAAGATGCCGTAAATCCCTTCCATGGACTCGATCAATTCCATCCCCTGCTCCAAGCCCAGGGCGAAACAGGCCGTGCTGAGCCCATCTCCGTCTACGGATCTGGGCGATAAAATGGATACCTGCACCAGGCCATTTTCATATGGGTATCCTGTGAAGGGGTTTAAAATGTGGTGATAATTCACCCCATCTTCCTCAAAATGGCGTTCATACACACCGGAGGACACCACCGATAAGTCACGGATATTGAGAGCAGCCACCGTCTCTGTGTGGGAGGCATAAGGCTTTTGAAGCCCGATCTTAAAAGGTTCTCCATTGGGCCTGCTTCCCACGCACAGAACATTTCCTCCTAAATTGATAATGGCGCTTTCCACTCCCTGAGCCTCCAGATACTCCTTGAGCCGATCCGCTATAAATCCTTTTGCAATGGCCCCCAAGTCAATGGTTGTCTCATCATTCAGAAATGTCAGCTTCTTTCCCTCTAAAGCCAGATTTTTGTATCCCACCTTTTCCAGCTCGTTCCTTATCTGATCCTCCGGCGGCACATGGGGGGATTCTCCTGTAAAATCCCACAGCCAGCTTAGCGGCTCAATGGTAATGTCAAAAGCTCCTTCTGACAATCGGCAGTATTCCAGAGCCTCACTCAAGAGCTGCGCGGTATCATCGGACAGGGAAAATACCCTTTCCCCCTGGGCGCGGTGGTTCATCTCATAGATTTCGCTCCCCGCCATGGTTTTGCTGAACCGCTTCTCGTAATCTGCGCACAGCTCCATGCACCCATCCAGGATTTCCTGATCCTGAGAATCATATAAAGTAACTGTCACAAATGTATTCAACAAAAAAGACGACCGGCTGACCGGTTCTGCAGTTTTTCCACTGCAGCCCGTCAGCCCAGCCGTTCCTATTAAAATCAATCCCGCTGCGATCATCGCTTTTAAACCTATATTTTTCATGGTTCTCATTCTAGCATCCCCATGATGGAATGTCAAGAAAAGCGGCTTTGCAGTCTATTTAAGCCTCTGTCTCCCTTAAATACTCCTCTCTCACTGCGTCCAGGATCCGTTTCAGCAGTTCCGGCGCTTTTTGGCCCACAGCCATACCGTCCACCTCCGAGGCAGACACACACAGCTTTGTGGATGAAGTGACAAGGATTTCATCTGCTTCCATCAGTTCTTTTACAGTGTAGGGCGTCTCGCTCACAGGTATTTCCAGCTTTTTACAGATAGAGATAAGATGTGCTCTGGCAATTCCCGGCAGGATCAGATGATCGGCCGGAGCCGTATAAAGGATCCCATCCTTTAAAATATGACAGTTGCTGTGAGCGCACTCTGTCACCCGATCCCCCCGGTGGAACACTGCCTCCTGACAGCCGGCTTCTTTGGCCTTCTGGGCAGCCATCACACTTGGCAGAAGATTCAGTGTCTTGATATTGCAATGTAAAAACCGCGTATCCTCCTGGGTGATCAGACGGATCTTTTTATATACATCCGGCGTTGGAAGCGGTTTTAACATGACCCATAAGTTGGAGGGCACATTTTCAGGAAACTCATGGGCCCGCACAGCTGTTCCTCTGGTTGCCTGAAAATAGACAAACAGGTCTCCTGTATCCATTTTTTTCACCAGATCCCTCAAAAGCTCCTTCAATTCTTCCTTCGTGCACGGAAGTTTCATGCGGATCAGCCCAGCACTGTTAAAAAACCGGTCAACATGCTCGTCCAATGCAAAGATCCTGTAATTACGGCAGGGCCCTGCATCGTAAACGCCGTCCCCAAACCAGCACACCCGGTCATTCATGGGTATAGTCATGTTCTCCAGCTCGCCGTATGTTCCATTGTAATATCCAAGAGTTTTCATATTCTTCCTCCCAACCCCTATGATTTATTTCAACCGCTTCTTTTCCTCCCCAGGAATCGCTGAATAAACATTTTTGATCTCTTTGAGCACAAAATGTGTCCTGGTAGCAGACACTCCCGGGATACTCTTGATGGTTCTGTGGATCCGTTCCAACTCGTCCGAGGATGCGCAGGATATTTTTAAAACAAAATCGTAATCCCCGGTGAGATAATAGCAGTCTAAAATATTGTCGTGGGCTTCAATGATCTCCGTAAAGGAATCATGAAATCTGGGATGCTCCAGACATATCTCCATCAGGGCAGTCACATCATTTCCCAGGGCTTTGGCGTCCACCCGAACGGTATACCCCTTGATCACGCCGGATTCCTCCATTTTTTTGATCCGGTCCAGCACAGCTGACACGGACAAATGAATGGTCTTACTGATGTCTGAGGCTGTCTCCCTTCCATTCTCCTTTAAAATGTTCAATATTTTGTAATCAATCTTATCCATTCTGTCTTTCCCTGAAGCCTTTCTTTTTGTGTTAAATCCTTTTGTCTTTTATTTATGGTATAATAATGGCTAAAAGCGCATATGATACCGCGCCCATTTGCTCCAAACGGCAGAGACGCTATGGGAGCGGTGTACATTATACCACAGTTGTCAAAGGAGTCATAGCTATGAATCTTTCCTACTTAAAATACGCTGTAGAGGTGGAAAAAACTGGTTCCATCACAAAAGCAGCCCAAAACTTTTATATGAACCAGCCTCATCTCAGCAAGATCATCCGTGAAATGGAACGGGATCTGGGCTGCCCTATCTTTGACCGGACCGGCCGCGGAATGATTCCCACAGAAAAGGGGGAGGAGTTTCTCCGCTATGCCAAAACCATATTGATCCAGGAGGAACAGATCGATGCAATGTGCGCCCGGAACAACGAAAAGACACTGTCCGTAAGCCTTTGCGCTCCCAGGGCTGCCTACATTGCCAATGCCTTTTCCTATTTTTTGGAACACACCGAGCACTTTCCGGCCCTTGATGTCCGCTACATGGAAACCTACGCCGCAAAGGCCATAGGCCACGTTTCCAGCAAGCGTTTTCAGCTTGGGATCATCCGTTTCCCGTCTTCCTTGGAAGATATGTATAAAAAACTGCTTTCCAATGAAAATCTGGAATCCAGGGAACTTTTACAGTTTTCCCCCCTGCTTCTCATGTCAGAGAAGCACCCCCTGGCTTCCTCCCAGAACATCTCACTTCGGGATCTGGAAGGATGGATCGAGATCCAGGAGGGTGATGCAGCGCTTTCAGGAACAGACGGTTCTCTATACAACAGCACGGATCCCAGCCAGGAGCATATCTCCTCCCCCTCTCTGCGGACAAAACGCAGCATATCTGTCTATGACCGGGGCAGCCAGATGGAGCTTCTGAACCAGCTGTCTGGCTCCTATATGTGGACTTCCCCTGTTCCCAGGGAAAGCCTGACCGGATGGAATCTGATCCAAAAACCGTGTCCCTCCTGCAAAAACACATTCAAAGATCTCCTCATCTTCCGAAAAGGCTACCGCCTCTCCAAAGAAGACGAGGCTTTCCTAACCTGCCTCTCACAGGTGATCAGCCGTTTATAACTCTTACCAGCTGCCGGACAGGATGCGGGCCAGTTCGCTGTCCCCATCTAAGACAATGGTTTTGTCTCCTCCTCTCAAGGAGGCCTTCAGGGCATCCAGGGAACGGACATAATTGTAAAAATCTGCCTTTGATTCGTCGTTGTAGGCGTCGCTCAATATCTGCATGTAGCGCGCCTCTCCCTCTGCCTTGATCTTTTCCGCCTCTGCATTCGCCTTAGCAATGGTTTCCTTTACTGTTTTATCTGTTTCATTTTTGATCAGAGAAGACTGATAATCACCGTCTGCTGTATACTGGGCTGCAATATTATTTCTCTCAGAGATCATTCGCTGATATACAGCCTCCTTGTTGGAGTCAGGAAGATCCAGCTTCTTTGTCTCCACAGAATAGATATGGATGCCGTAAGAATCCATAGCCCCTCCGATATTTTCCGTGATCGTCCTTGCCAGATCCCCGTCCCTTCCTGAGATAATATCCGACTGGTTTGTGGAGGAAAGAACATTTTTGATGGAATTGTAGACTACATTCCCCAGACGCACCTCAGCCTTTTCCTTGCTTGCGTTTAAGGAGGAAAGATATTTAACCGGATCATTGATGTCCCATATCACAAAGGAATCCACAGTCATAACCTTTTTGTCCTTTGTGGTGACATCGCTGGGATACAGGTCGGAGATCATTTTATATCTGGGTATCTTCTGCACAGACTGGAGAAATGGGATCCGCAGGGAGGGCCCTGCTGTGTCCTCTACCCGCACCACTTTTCCAAACTGGATGATCAGTGAGTATTCATTGGCTCTTGTAACTACAAGAGGGTTAAAGATCGTAACTGCCAGGATCACAACTGCTGCAATACCTATATTCCGGATAAATTTTGCCAATGTTCTCATGACTGCTCACCTCCTTCTTCTACTGTGATCCCTTCTTCATACCCTTCCTGTGTTTCCTCTGTCTGTGAGACGGAAGCTTCTGTCTGTCCTCCCAAGGCGGACACTCCCCCACCGGAAGTATGGGAGGTTCCCCATTGGGAACCGGTTCCCGAACTGCCCACAAAGGAGTCAAGGGGAAGCATGGTCTGGGTTCCGTCAGAACCATTAATGATTACCTTTAAGCCTGGAAGAATATCCTCCATGGCCTCATAGAACATTCTCTTTTTGGTGATCAGAGGATATTTTGCATATTCCTGGTACATATCGTTAAAACGGGACACCTGGCCTTCGGCCTCGCTGACTCTCTGCTGACGGTATGCCTCCGCTTCCCTAGCAGCCTTATCTGCCTGGGCCTTGGCTGACGGAAGCTGTTCAGACTGGTACTTTTTGGCCTCGTTGATCTTTGTGTCCATTCCCTGCTTTGCATCCTCTACGGACTTAAAAGCGTCATTGACTGCATCCGTAGGCGGCTGTGCATCCTGAATGGTTACATTGTTAATCCCCAGCCCAATATCTTCTTTCTCAAGACGTTCTGACAGAAGGGATTTTACCTTTGCCTGGATCTCCGATTTGCCGGTTGTGATAACCTCATCTACCCCATAGGAGCCTACGGTATCCCTGATATAGGATTGAGCCAGATTCTTCAGGATAGAGATGGCAGAATCGCTGTGGATATATGCCTTGATCGGGTCAACGATCTGATATTCAATGTAAAAGTCCACATTCACAAAGTTGAAATCCTTCGTGATCATCTCTGATTCCGAATTTACCGGAAGGGGGTTGTTTTCACTGTTTGCCGGATCCACGGCATTATAATCAGGATCGTAGCCGATGGCCATGCCTTTGATCTCCTTGGACATCTTGTGGGCCTTTTGTATAAAGGGCACTTTAAATTTTAATCCTGATGTTGTAACGCTGGCAGGGTTCCCAAATGTGGTTAAAACTGCCATTTCATTTTCAGACAGGATATAAAAAGAGTCAAAGGCTGCCACCGCCAAAATAGCTCCGATGATCACAAGCTTCACCGGCCGGAGCATACGCTTCATCTTCTTATTGCTGTCCTCCCCATTGTCGATCACTACCTCAGGCCCGGTATCCTTCTTTCCGGGCCTGGCTTTCATAAATCCTTTTCCCATAAAAAAATCCATCTGAATTTCCCCTTTCCCATTATTTTAGAGGATGTCTGCTCTATAATCCCTATCTGGGATATGGGAACAATTATATCATAAACTGTGTTCTGTTCCTACAACGTTTTTGTAATTTTGAATATTTTAATAATTTAGTAATAATTATTTTCTGTCAAAATGCCCGAAACAGATTACTCTTATTATTCTTTATAGGAATATTATTATTCCATTTATATATCTAGTAATCCCGGGAAAACCGTGCTATGATAACTTTGTTAAATAAATAACAATTTAGTTGCAACTGTATGACACTTACAATACAATCACGTATTCCAGCTCCCGGATACACTACGAGCCGGGTATACGCCAAAAACAGGAGGTATTCAAAATGAGATTCACACTGCCAAGAGATCTGTATCACGGAAAGGATGCCCTGGAGGCATTAAAGACACTGAAAGGCAAGAAAGCCATCGTTGTTGTAGGCGGCGGTTCCATGAAACGCTTCGGTTTCCTGGATAAGATCGTTGATTACTTAAAAGAAGCCGGTATGGAGGTAAAGCTGTTTGAGGGCGTTGAGCCGGATCCTTCCGTGGATACCGTTATGAAGGGCGCTGCTGTTATGCGTGAGTTTGAGCCTGACTGGATCGTTGCTTTAGGCGGCGGCTCCCCTATCGATGCAGCAAAGGCAATGTGGGCATTCTATGAATACCCGGAAACCACCTTTGAGGATCTGATCACACCATTTAGCTTCCCAACCCTGCGCACCAAGGCAAAATTCTGCGCCATTCCTTCCACATCCGGAACCGCTACCGAGGTGACTGCCTTCGCTGTTATCACTGACTACAATAAGGGCATCAAATATCCTCTGGCTGACTTCAACATCACTCCTGATGTTGCCATCGTAGATCCGGCTCTGGCTGAGACTATGCCAAAGAAGCTCACCGCCCATACCGGTATGGATGCAATGACTCACGCCATCGAAGCTTACGTATCCACCCTTCACTGCGAGTACACAGATCCCTTAGCACTCCATGCCATCGAGATGATCAACGAATATCTGATCCCTTCCTACAACGGCGATATGGCAGCGCGGGACAAAATGCATGATGCACAGTGTCTGGCAGGAATGGCATTCTCCAACGCTTTATTAGGAATCGTTCACTCCATGGCCCATAAGACAGGAGCCGCTTATTCCGGCGGACATATTGTTCACGGCTGTGCAAACGCTATGTACCTTCCAAAGGTAATTAAATACAATGCAAAAGAGCCTGAGGCAGCTGCAAGATACGCAAAGATCGCAAAATTCATCCAGCTGCCGGGAACTACCGATGAGGAGCTGACAAACGCGCTCATCGCCCGCATTGAGGAGATGAACAAGGCTCTGGATATTCCTTCCTGCATCAAGGATTACGAGGGCGGGATCATTGATGAAAAAGAATTTATGGAAAAGCTTCCCTCCGTTGCTGAGCTGGCTGTAGGCGATGCCTGTACCGGTTCCAACCCAAGAACGATCACTCCTGATGTAATGGCAAAGCTGTTAAAATGCTGCTTCTACGACGAGGAAGTTGACTTCTAATTTAAAGTATTTCTTAGGATATTTTCAAGCTGTGTCTTTGCAGCTCACGAAGCCGCTTATAAGGCGGCGGCAAGGGATCCTCACGATGGGAGGCCATTTGCCGCCGCCTTTTCTTCTGCCTTTTCTTTCTCCAGCCTGCCTTCCAGATAGCGCAGAAAACCGCAGAGGCAGAGAACTACAAATACCTCCAGAAGGCTGGTAATAAATCCCGTTACAGCCAAAAGAACAAGGCCTGCCGCGGAAGCTGATATGAGAAATACCCAGGCTTTCCTGTATCCCTCCACGTCTCTCCGGCTTAAAAAGCAGAGGAAGCACACCAGCGAAACCACCACAAAAATAGGGGAGAAAAAGGCGAAAAGCACATGAAAGGCGGAAAGCAGAGGGTATCTTCCCGGCAGATAGGGCAGGCACACGGCTGACGCAAGAAAAACCGCCGCAGATGCCAGCCACCTCCTCCCCGCCCTGCCTTTATATCCGGCTTTGTGAAAAAGATACTCCATATAGAACCAATAATAAGCTCCCACTCCCATCCCCCATATCCCAAAAAGGATCTCATTTCCCTTTCGGTTTCCCAAAACGGACAGATTGGACTGGGTCCAGCTGTCAAAGGATGCCAGGATCATGGTCAGACCAGGGACAAGACAGATGGTAAACAGGTCATATTTATACCGTTTCACACACAGCCCCCTTTTCTTTTCCCTTATACGGAAGAATACCCATTTTTTCTTTTCCATACAGCAAACAGGGAGCGGACGCATCTTCGTAAAAATGCGCCGCTCCCTGTTATTATAGGCAGAAGCCTCTCGTTTACACTGTTATCTTATTCCATTGTTCCCAGAATTTTTTCTACAGAGGAAAGCTTTACACAGAGGCAGAATAATTCCGCCGCCATTTTCAGATCTCCTAACGTAGGATATGTGGGGGCAATTCGGATATTGCTGTCATGGGGATCCTTTCCATAAGGATAGGTTGCTCCTGCGGAGGTCATGACCACGCCAGCCTTCTTGCAGCGGGCCACAATGTCCTTGGCACATCCCTCCAGGGCGTCAAAGGAAATAAAGTATCCCCCCTTCGGCTTGGTCCACTGTCCAACCTCAAGGCCGGCAAGCTCTCTTTCTAAAATTTCCTCCACCGCTTCAAATTTCGGCCGGATGATGTCAGCATGCTTTCTCATGTGCTCTACCATTCCGTGAATGTCACCGAAGAAACGGACATGACGAAGCTGGTTTACCTTGTCATGGCCAATGGTCTGGTTCTTTAACTGGGCCTTGATGTCCTCCAGATTGTTGTGGGAGGTGGCGATAGCCGCAATACCGGAGCCGGGGAAGCTGATCTTGGAGGTGGAGGCAAATTTATAAACCAGGTCTGGATTGCCTGCCCTCTTACATTCTGCCAAAATTTCGATCAGATGATCCTGGTCGTGGTCGTACAGATGGTGAACGCCGTAAGCGTTATCCCAGAAGATACGGAAATCAGAAGCAGCCGGCTTCAATCTGGCAAAACGGCGGACTGTCTCATCGGAGTATGAATAGCCCTGTGGATTGGAGTATTTGGGAACGCACCAGATTCCCTTGATGGCGCTGTCGGTAGATACCAGCTCCTCGATCATGTCCATGTCAGGCCCTTCCGGAGACATGGGAACATTGATCATCTCAATCCCAAAATACTGGGTAATGGCAAAATGGCGGTCATAGCCGGGAACGGGGCAGAGGAATTTTACCTTATCCAGCTTACACCAGGGAGTTCCTCCCATGATGCCATGGGTCATGGCCCTGGAAACGGTGTCGTACATTACGTTAAGGCTGGAATTTCCATATATGATAATGGTAGAGGGATTCACCTCCATCATATCTGCCAAAAGCTCTTTTGCCTCGTCGATGCCGGTGAGGACGCCGTAATTACGGCAGTCAGTTCCGTCCTCGCAGGTCAGGTCATCGCTGCTTCCCAGTACATCCATCATTCCCATGGAAAGATCCAGCTGTTCTACACAAGGCTTTCCCCTTGACATGTCTAACTTCAGATCCTTTGCCTGAAATTCCCTGTACTGCGCTTTCAGCTCTTTTTTCAGTGAAAGTAATTCTTCCTTTGTCATTTCTGCGTATGGCTTCATATTCTCCTCCTGGGTTACATTTATTTCTAAAATCGTATCCGGCAGGCAGACATTTGTCAGCACCCTGTCAACAGATTCCTGCATTGTACACAAGCATACACCAATTCCGGCGCTCCGTCAAGAAAATTCAATGCCAGTTTCCTCAATCTCCCTATTCCCTTTCCTTTTGGATCACGCGTTCCGGAAATGTATACACATTAAAGGAATCCCCCCTTGCAAAGCCGATCAGCAATATCCCTTTTTCCTCTGCCAGCCGGCATGCCCTGCTGGTGGGGGCAGATACGGCAATGACGGTGGAAGCGCCTAAGAGCGCTGCCTTTTCCAGAATCTCCGCCGCCACCCTTCCGCTGAACACAATGCATTTTCCCTTTGGATCTACCTTTTGACGGGCACATGCCCCCATCAGCTTTTCCAAGGCATTATGCCGTCCCACATCCTCACGGATCAGAAGGAGCTTCCCGTCATCTCCCAAAGCCGCCATATGGACGCCCCCTGTACGGCGAAAGCTTCTGGAAGCCTGATCCAGGGCAGAGGACAGGGCAATGACCTGCTCCGGTGAAATATGCGTTTCCCACCTCTCATCTGCAGCCCTCTCTGCCGTTTCCCCTGCCGTTTCCTTTGCCGTTTCCTCCGTGGTTTCCTTTGTCTTATTGTTCTTTGCGTCCTTCATGATCCCGGACATCTCCACCTCCACCCTCTGTTCCTTCTCATTCACCCACAGAGAGCGGATCTCCCCTTTTCCATACAAGGTTCCCCAGGCCAGATCCTCCAGATCCCAGGGTGAACACATCCACTGGCAGTAATGCATTCCATTTACATAAAGAGTGTACTCTGTCTCAGGAACCAGATATTTTTCCTCTCTTCTCATTTCCTTTCCTGTAAAACAAAGGGTTTTCCACGGAATACTCTCAACAGCGCCCTGATCTGTTCCCATTGCAGTCCCTCCTCCCAATGTGATCCCTATTACATCTCCGGTAAAAAACAGGGCTGCCGCAAAATGGAGATCCATGATCCGGAAATCATTTTGCAGCAGCCGACTGAATGTTTATCGTCTGGTCATTCTCTTAATCGTTCTTTTGCTATTTCTTTTTTTCAATCCTGACCGTGCAGACCTTGTATTCCGGTGTGCTGGAAATCGCGTCCAGCGCATCGCTGGTGAGCCAGTTGGCCCCGCCTTCTATGTAATGGAACGGCATCCAGCATTCCCCTGGATTTGTCTTATCCGATACCGCAGCCTTAGCCTCGATGGTTCCGCGCCTGGAAGAAATAGAAACCATTTCCCCATTCTTGATTCCCAGGGAAGCCGCATCCTCTGTATTGATCTCGATAAAGGACTCTCCGGCGATCTCATTGATCCCGGCGGTCTTATCTGTCATGGCACAGGCGTTGTAATGGTAGAGGATACGTCCGGTCATCATGATAAGCGGATATTCCTCGTCAGGAAGCTCCATAGACGGAGTGTAGGCAGCCGGACGGAAATATCCCAGTCCTCTGGCAAATTTGCCCACATGCATGATAGGATTTCCCGGGTGATCCTTCGTTGGACACGGCCACTGAAGTCCCTGTCCAGCCACCTCTTCGCTGTCCAGTCTCCGATGGCTGATCCCGCCGAAGGACGGAGTAACGGAAGCGATCTCGTCCATGATCTTAGCCGGGGTAAGGTGGGGCTGCTGATAGCCCATACGGTTCATGATCTCGGTAAAGATCCATGTATCCGGCTTTGTCTCTCCCTCAATCTCCACAGCCTTTCTCACACGCTGTACCCGGCGCTCCGTATTGGTAAAGGTTCCCTCTTTTTCCGCATAAGAGCGGCCTGGAAGGATCACGTCTGCCAGCTTTGCAGTCTCTGTCATAAAGAGCTCGTCTACTACGAAGAAATCTAAGGACTTTAACGCCTTGATCACATGGCTGGTATTGGGATCGGTTCTTACAGGATCCTCTCCAAACAGGAACAGGCCCTTGATCTCCCCTGTGATCATCTTCGGGAAGCAGTCGGTTGCCTTCGTTCCAATCTTGTGGTTCAGCTCCACGCCCCAGGCTTCCTCGAACTTCTCCATCACACCCGGCTTATCCAGATTCTGATAGCCTGGGAACTGATTCGGAGAAGCTCCCATATCGCAGGCGCCCTGAACATTGTTCTGACCGCGGATCGGATTTACGCCACATCCAGGACGTCCCAGCTTTCCTACCATCATAGCCATATTGGACAGGGACATAACGCCCTCGGTTCCCGTGTGATGCTCGGTAACGCCCAGACAGTACATGATAGGCGCACGATCCGCCAACGCATAAAGGCGGGCCGCTTCTCTCAGCATATCTGCATCGATATGGCAGATCTCAGCCACCTTCTCCGGCGTATAATCCTTTACCATCTCCTTGATGGCCTCAAAATTCTCTGTGCGCTCCTCAATAAATTTGTGATCGATCAGATCTTCTTCAATGAAGATGTGCATCATGCCGTTTGCAAAGGCCACATTGGTTCCCGGCCTCAGCTTCAGGTGGATATCTGCATCCTTACACAGGTCAATCTCTCTGGGATCCACCACAATGAGCTTTGCGCCTCTCTGGACTGCCTGCCGCACCTGCATTCCAAGGACAGGGTGGGCATGCTCTGGGTTAGAGCCAACCAGCATGATCACATCGGATTCGTGGGTAATATCGTAAATGGTGTTTGTCATGGCTCCTGAGCCTAATGTGGTTGCCAGACCGGCAACAGTAGGAGCATGTCAAACGCGGGCACAGTTATCCGTGTTGTTGCTCTGGAACGCCGTTCTCACCATTTTCTGGAGCATATAGATGTCCTCATTGGTAGAGCGGGAGCAGGCAAAACCGGCCAGTGCCTCACCTCCGTATTGTTCTTTGATCTCTGAAAATTTACCTGCAACCAGATCCAGGGCTTCATCCCAGGTGGCACGCTCAAACTCCCCTGTCTCCTGATTCTTGATCAGCGGGTAGCGGATACGATCCTCGCAGTCCACAAAATCGAAGGAACCGCTGCGGCCCTTCACGCAGAGAAGCCCATGGTTGGAGGGACCGTCAGCGCCCCATACATCCACAATCTTCCCGTCCTTTACGATCAGATCCATCTGACAGCCTGTCGCACAGTGAGGACAGGTGGTGCGGACCTTCTTGATCTCCCAGTTGCGGTAATTTTTTCTGCGCTTGATCACCAGAGCGCCGGTCGGACATGCCTGGGCACAGTTTCCGCAGGATTCGCAGAGGCTTTCCTTCCAATTTTCTCCAAATGGAGCCTTCACATAGACGCGGGATCCATTTTTCTCAATGGACAGCGCATGGCGTCCCGTCACCTTGGCACATGTATTGATACAGCGCTGGCACTGGATACAAAGGCTGGCGTCATAGGATAAAAATGGATTGTCGTTTAAAGGCTCATGCTGAACATCACCGTGGGATGGCTTAAAGTTAGGCACGTCGATGCCATATTCCCTGGCCAGGGCCTGAAGCTCACATGCCCCATTCTTCACACACTTAAAGCAGTTGGTCTTGTGCTCCGCCATGAGAAGATGAAGGGTGTTTTTCCGGGCCTCGATCACAGAAGGACTGTTTGTCTTAATATTCATTCCCTCCCGCACAACGGTATTGCAGGCGGTCATGAGGGCGGCCTTTCCCTCTACCTCCACCACGCAGATCCGGCAGGAACCGATCTCATTGACGCCCTCAAGAAAACAAAGGGTAGGGATACGGATGCCGTTTTCCTTAGCAGCCTGGAGAATGGTCTGATCCTCCCTGGCTTCTATATTTATTCCATCTATTGTTACATGAATCATCGATCGATTCCTCCTTCCATGGCTCCACAGCCAAAGTGGTCGCAGCGCAGGCAGCGCCCTGCCTCCTGCATGGCCTCCTCGTGGGTCAGAAGCTCCTCCACATGCTCAAAATCTTTTTTCCTGATAAAGGCCGGGCGCTCACCGATCTCTGTACGTCCCATAAATGTCCTGAGATTTTCTGCGGGCTCCGGTACAGTCACATCACAGGTCAGCGTGTGATGGTATCCCAGATATTCGTCGATATTATGGGCAGCCACCTTGCCGGCTGCAATGGCACGGATCACCGTAGCCGGGCCGGTTGCACAGTCTCCGCCGGTAAATACGCCCGGCATTCCCTCTACTGCTGTATCCAGGCCCGCCTGAAGCACGCCCCGGTTAGCCGGGATGCCAAATTTCTCAAAGGGGGCAGACACAATATCCTGTCCCACTGCGATCATGATCACATCCGCCGGAAATTCCTGCTGAGGCTTGCTTGCATCCTTCGGGGCCGGACGGTCTCCCCTGTAAGCGCTGATCATCTGGGGCTGGGTCACAAGAGCGGTACAATTTCCCTCTGCATCCTTTTTGATCTCCACCGGAGCCTGCAGAGTCACCAGGGCGATGCCCTCCATAACTGCGGACTCCACCTCAGACTCCAGGGCAGTCATATCCTTCTGACGTCTGCGGTATACAATGGATACCTCCTCGGCATTGCAGCGCACCGCACTTCTGGCACAGTCCATGGCTACGTTTCCGCCTCCGACTACCAACACACGTTTTCCCGTGTAGTCCGGCAGATTTCCGTTTCCGATCTGATCTAAGATCTCAACAGCGGACACTACATTTTTAGCGTCAGCTCCAGGAAGCCGCAGGGTCTTTCCAGCCTGGGCTCCAATCGCCACATAGATGGCGTCGTGGCGCTTCTGAACCTCCTCAATGGTAATGTCCTTTCCGATGGTCACATGATAGACTACCTCAATATCCCCGGCATTCAAAATTGCCCGGATGTCCTCATCCAGACGGTCTTTGGGGAAGCGGTAATTGGGGATACCGTAGCGCAGCATGCCGCCCAGCTTGTCATGAGTCTCATATACAACCACCTTGTGCCCCATAAGAGCCAGGAAATAGGCGGCGGTCAGGCCGCTGGGGCCTCCTCCGATGACGCCGATGGATTTTCCTGTAGATGGATTGGGCGCAGGTGTTTCTACCTGATCTGCCGGAACCTGATCCACCGCATATTTTTTCAGCGCGCGGATATTGATGGGAGATTCCAGCATTTTTCTCCGGCAGCGCTCCTCACAAGGATGCTCGCACACCATAGCGCAGGCTGTGGGGAAGGGATTGTCACGGCGGATCAGATTGATCGCCCCCGCATAATCCTCCTTGCCCACCAGGGCAATATATCCCGGAATATTTACATGGGCCGGACAGAGATAGATACACGGAACCTTCTGTTCTATAAAGTCCTGGCATTTACGGTTTTCAATGTGGCTTCTGTACTCATCGGCAAAGAGCTCCAGCCCCTTTAAAACCTCGTCTGCTGCATTCCAGCCAATGGCGCAGTCTGCTGAATCCCGGATCAGGGTTGCCATCATTTTAATATTTTCCAAAGTCTTCTCTGTGGCGCGGCCATCTAACACCTTCTGCATAAGCCTTGCCACTAAGGGCAGGCCGTCCCGGCAGGGCACACATTTTCCGCAAGTCTCCCCGGCCGCTGTCTGCAGCATGGAAAGCTGCAGGGTAAGCGGGCAGCTTCCCGGCGGATACACTTCTACCTTGTGGGAGAAATGCCGCGCGATCTCATTCATTTTCACTTCATATCCTGACGGATCTGACAAGTATAATTTGCTCATATTTATCCTTTCCCTTTACTTTGATTCTACTCTTAAAGCCTGACGGCCCTAATCTTCCTTTAAATAAACAAACCAGTATGCCATCCCCACGCACACTGCGCCTCCCACGATATTGCCCAGCGTCACAGGAAGCAGGTTTTTCATAAACATGGCTCCCCAGGTCAGGCTGGACACATCCACTCCGGCTGCTGCCGCTGCCGCCATGTATGTTTCATTTCCCTTGGCAAACAGCCCGGCTGCTATGTAATACATATTTGCAATGCTGTGTTCAAATCCGCAGAGCACAAACATCATGATCGGGAAAAACAGTCCGGCGATCTTAGAAGATACCTGCTTTGCTGCAAAGGAGATCCACACAGCAATACATACCAGGAAATTGCAGGCCACACCCTTTAAAAAGGCGTCTCCAAAGGAAAGAGCTGTCTTTCCTGCCGCTGTGCTGATGACGGATACTGCCAGCTGGTTTCCAAAGAGAGAGACCTGATGGCTGAACACGCAGACAGCTGCCACTGCTATGCCTCCGATCAGATTTCCCAGATATACGACCACCCAGTTTTTTAACATGCCTGAAAGGGAAATTTCTTTTTTCAAAAGCGGGATCACTAACAGGCAGTTGCCTGTAAACAGCTCGCTTCCGGCTAACAGCACCATCGCCAGACCTCCCGGGAACACACAGGCCCCTACGAATTTCCCCACAGACGCAAGAGGTACGGAGACGGCCACTGTCGTGCACCCGATGCCTGCCATAGCGATAAAAGCACCTGCCAGGATCCCCAGAACAAGCATTTTTGCTGCAGGTGTGTTTACCTTCCCCTTTCCAATGGCAATATAGTTGTTTGCTACTTCTTTTGGTGTATTCATGTCACTCTCCCCCTATCCTTTATCTTTTTTATAATAAATGCACCTTTAGGCGGCTTCCCTTGGGAAGCGGGCCGCTCCCTGCAGGGATTACCGCCAAAAGGTCACATTCTTCCATAGAAGACACAGAGCCGTTATACTGGTTCCCGGAAGGGATAAAATAAAGCATCCCCTCATGAAACTCTGCTTTTCCCTTTACGATCCGCTCTCTGGCGCTGGCTTTTGGAAAATCTGCGCCCAAAAGGGCTGTGGTGCATAAAAGCTCTGTCTGGGTCAAGCCGCACATGCGCTTCAGGCAGGGAAGGCCTACGCATAAAAGCCCTGTAGCAGCAGCTCCCGGATTCCCTGACAGGGCCAAAAGGAGCTTTCCCCTCCGCCAGGCTGCCAGCATAGCTCCTCCCGGCTTAAATTTCAGCTTGTGGAACAAGATCTGCCCCCCAATCTCCCTTGCTGCCTGAGGCATATGATCGTAATCTCCTGCTGACACGCCGCCTGTGGTCAGGACAATATCGTACTCCTCCATTGCCTGTCCCACAGCTGCACGCAGCTGCTCCAAATCATCTGGGACAATCCCCAGATATTCCGGCTGTATCCCATATTTTTCCAAATATCCCCCCAAAAGATAAGGATTGGTATTATAAATTTTTCCGTAAACGGGATCGGATCCCACTGGCAGCAGTTCACTCCCTGTACTGATCAGGGCAGCTCTTGGCTTTTTATAGACGGTCACAGTCTTTCTTCCCTGCCCGGCGATCTGAGCGACCGAAGACGGGGACAGGCGCTGTCCTTTCTGCGCCAGCAGCTTCCCCACCGCTGAATCCTCGCCTGCTCCCACTATATTTCCCGGAGCCACAGGCTCTGTCAGGGTAACGCTTTCCTCCGTAAATACTGTCTTTTCATGCATGACTACCCCGTCGGCCCCCTCCGGCACTGCAGCTCCTGTCATGATCCTGGCTGCCCATCCGCAGGTCACAGCCTTTTTGGGGCTGTCGCCCGCCCCCAGTCTCTCTGTGATCCTCAGAGTGACCGGATGCTCCGGGGATGCATCGGCTGTATCTGCCGTGCAAAGGGCAAATCCGTCAAAGGCGCTTCGCCGAAAAGGCGGTACTGGGTGATTTGCCCTCACATCCTGAGCACATACACGGCCCCAGGCCGCTGTAAGAGGGATTTCTTCTGTCCCAACCGGACGGACAAGCTCTACAAGAGCCCTGGCCCCATCTTCCATTGTTTTTATTTCCATACTCATACTCTCTGCTTCGTTCCTTTATTCTATATTTTTGCGGTTTCTTTCCTGTTTCGCTCCCTTTCCCTGCGGACCGCTGGAAAGCCAGCCGCCCTGATCCCCCTGCTGTTTTGGGACATACAGTTTTCCCTCTC
>ENA-UONU01001376-UONU01001376.1-human-gut-metagenome-genome-assembly--contig:-CS51-NODE-1376-length-18306-cov-5.675525_pt1 | contig 18306 bp, 16 predicted proteins | sample MGYA00242462_ERZ724009 | MGnify/ENA metagenome assembly ERZ724009 | reverse complement strand
TGGTTGTTTTTGCGTTAATTTATTTTATTTTGTTTTATCTTCCGCTCAATTTCTCTTTAGTCTTCCACGGATCCCTACCGCAAGGAGAACAAAAATTGTAATGAAGTACGGAAAAGAAAGAATGATCTGTGACGGAATGCCGAAATTTTGCATACTTGCTGCAATTGCCTCTGCATAGGCAAACAAAAATCCCACTCCTGCTGCTTTTAACGGATTTCCTCCTGCAATCATAATAGCAGCAACTGCCAGAAATCCTCTGCCTGCAGTCATATTTTCCGTAAAAATAGATGTTCCTCCAAGAGGAAGGATCGCTCCGGCCATACCACAAAATAATCCTGTAAGAAGTACCGAAGCCCACTTATATTTCAAAATATCAATTCCCGCGGTCTGAGCTGCCTTCTCATTCATTCCCACGCTTCTCACCCTTAATCCAAAAGGCATTTTATACATTAATATCCAGGCAAAGAGGATCAGAAGGAACATGAGATAAACCACTATGTTCTGACCGCCTAAAATCTTTCCTACATATGGGATCTGCTCTAAAAAAGGAATGTGTATCTGCGGCAGGCTCACCAACCTCTCATGCATAAAAGAGCCCCTTTTTCCAAATAAACTCAAAAGCAAAAAAGAAGTGAAAGCGTCCATACCAAGATTCATGGCAATACTTACCACCATGCCACTGGATCCTAAATGAAATACAAAAACGCCAAAAAGTACAGCACACATAAGTCCCGCCAAAATACCGCACAGTACCCCTATGTAAGGATTAGCCGCACAATATGTTCCAAAAGCTGCAAAAAAAGCCGCACACAGCATAAAGCTCTCCAGGGCAATGTTGAAAATCCCAGCCCTGTCTCCAAAGCAGCCGCCGGCTGACGAAAGAGCTAAGGGAACAGCCAGCCGCAGAGCAGCCGCCAAGGTCACTGTACCAAAAAATATTTCTGTCATCTCCTCTTTCCTCCCTTCTTATGCAGGATGTCAAGGAGCTTTTTGTAATCCACGGTAACAAACAGTACAAACAGCGCCTGTATCAAAAGTACGGTTAAACGGTTCACATCACACATCCGTTCCATATGGAGGGATCCCGCCTTCAAAATCCCCCAAATTCCAGCTACTAAAAGAACTGTAAAAGGATTATTATTTGCGATCATAGCGATCATAATTCCATCCCAGCCCAAATTGTTAGAAAAACTGGCCGTAAACTTCCCATAAGTTCCCTGAACCTCCACACCGCCGCAAATACCGGCGATCAATCCGGAAATAAGAAAAATAGACAAAAATGTTTTTGTAACATTCACTCCCCCAAGCTTCGCAAAGCGGCGGTTCTCTCCTACCTGTTTCAGCTCATATCCTATAATCATATAGCGGTAGACAAACCACACTGCAAAAACTAACGCAACCGCCAGGATAAAACCGGTACTGGCATTGGTTTTTGGTATCAATATCTTTAGCTTGGCAGTATCTGCAATCGCAGGGGTAGACAGAGCCAGCGAGTCTCCCGCCGCGCTGATCCCCATAACAATATAGGTAAAATATTCCGTGAGGAGCACCGCAATATAATTGAGCATCAATGTAACGATCATCTCATTAATATTAAAATATAATTTGAGCCATGCAGGAATCAATGCAAACAACATTCCTGCCACTCCTGCTGCTGCAAGGCAAACCGGGATATGAAGCAGTCTGGGAAGGGAAAGATAATACCCTGTCAGCGCCGCGGCATAAGCTCCAAAATAAATCTGACCCTCAATTCCTAAGTTCATTACTCCCGACCGGAATGCTACCGATGCCGCCATCCCCGTTAAAATACAAGGAGTGATCCAACGCAGTGTATTACCGATACAGCGAAGGGAACCAAAAGCTCCATCAAGCAAATACCCTATTGCCTCCGACGGGCTCTCTCCCTGGAACAAAATCAGTGCACCGCCAATCAAAGCTACAGCCGCTAAGGAAAACATATACTTAAATAAGGAATACACCTGATCTCTGCCAAATAGTCTGTCCGTTTTACTCATGTGTACCTCCCGCCATCAATAGCCCAATCTCTGCCTCTGTCTTTTCTTTCCGTCTTCCTCCATCATAGAGTTTTCCGTCATACATCACCATGATCCGGTCAGAGACCTCCATGACCTCATTCAGCTCATGACTCACCAAAAGGATTGCCGCCCCGGCTTCTGCCATTTCTTCAATCTTTTTCCATATAAACTCAATTGCTCCAATATCAACCCCTCTTGTGGGATCTTCAATGATCAAAAGATGATTATTTTGGCTAAACTCTCTTCCGACGATCATTTTCTGTATATTTCCTCCTGACAGATGCTTTATCTTTAAAGAAACGGACGAGGTCTTTACCCGAAATTCATGAATAATACCTTTGGTAAACCCTAAAGCCTGGCTTTTCTTCACGAATATCTTATTTCCAAATTCCGGAGTAATATGGTATCCCATAATAGCATTTTCCCAAAGATTCCCCTCCCGATTGACGCCTTCTGCCATTCGATCCTGAGGCACATATCCTATTTTTTTAATCCGGTGTTCCCGGCAGCTTTCATAGGTAATATCCTTCCCCTCATATATAATCTGACCTTTCTTTGCTTTTTTCAAGCCGAAAATACATTCAACCAATTCCTGTTGGCCTGACCCGGCAACACCTGCAATTCCCAAAATTTCTCCGGCCCGCAGAGACAAGGAGGATCCCTTTAGTTTTTCTCTCCCTTCATAATCATCTGCACATAAATCAGTTACCTCCAGCACTATATTTCCCGGCTTCTTTATTCTTTTTTCCGCTGTCAGCATCACCTCTCTTCCTACCATCATGGAAGCCAGGCTGTTTTCATCTGCCTCCTGGGGCTGAACGGTTCCTATCATCTTTCCAGATTTTAATACGGTAATATCATCTGAAATTTCCAAAACCTCTTTCAGTTTATGAGTGATAAATAAAATAGTCTTTCCATTTTTGACCAAAAATCGGATCGCCTGAAACAAACCCTCAATCCCCTGCGGAGTCAAAACCGATGTAGGCTCATCAAAAATAATGATACTGACTCCGCGATATAATATTTTTACAATCTCTATCTGCTGCAGCATAGAAACTGGGAGATCTTTTACATAAGCCTCCAGCGGAATGTTAAAGTGATATTCCCTGCAAATTTCTTCAATCTTTAATCTAGCCTTATCCAGATCTAAAAGAAAACCTTTTTTCAGCTCATAACCCATAATGATGTTATCTAATACTGTAAGGTCGGGGAACAGCATAAACTCCTGATGAACCATTCCGATTCCAGCCCGGCTGGCTTCACTCGGGTTCTTAAACCGTTTTTTCTCTCCATATACAAAAAGTTCCCCTTCGTCTGGCTGATATAAACCGCATATTACATTCATCAAAGTGCTTTTACCTGCACCATTTTCTCCTATGACAGCATGCACCGTCCCCTTTCGTACCGTCAAATCAACATGGTCATTTGCTGTCAGATCTCCAAATCGCTTTGTAATCCCTCTTAATTCCAATGCAGCTTCCATTCTTGCAGCCCTCTTTTACCTTCCTTACTGAACAGCCATCTGTTTCTCCAATTCCAATGTTCCGTTTTTAATTCCTTCCACAATCTGATCCACTTCTGTCTTGAGCTCATCAGAAAGAGCATCGTAATCGCGCTGGTCAAAAATAGCAGAATCCGTCTTTACGCCATAGTCGGTTCTTCCAGCAGTGAAATTTCCTTCCTTATACGCAGTAAAGGAATCAAACACAGCTCCGCTTATATCTGTAAGGGAAGACCAGAATACACAGGGATCTACGCCTCCCTGCCACTCATCCACACCAATACATTTAATATTTTCTTCTGAGCACGCCTGTATTACTCCTAATCCGGCTAAATTAGCTGTCTGAAAAATCACGTCCGCCCCTTGGTTTATCATAATCTTTGCCTGCTCTCCAGCTTTTACTGTATCGCTGTCATCTCCCACATATGCAGTCTGAACCGTCACTTCCGGCGCTGCATAAGCGGCTCCAGCCACATAAGCATCCCGGAAACGGTTAATGACCGGTATATCCAGGCTTCCAATCCATCCTATCGTCCCTGATTCTGTTGTTTTAGCCGCTACTACACCTGAAATAAACGCTGGTTCCAGGGAATCAACATATACATTTGCCACATTTTCATGTACGGTGTCCAGACTGCTGTCAATCAGACAAAATTTTGTATCCGGGTACTCTGGAGCTAATTCCACCGCTACCGCGCTTACCGTGTCAAACATCGTATAAATGGGATTCGCCCCCATTTCTGCCATTGCACGGATCTGCTCTGCATATTCAGCCTTATCAAGAGCTTCGATCAGCTTTACCTGCGCTCCATAAGTTTCTTCAATCTTTTCAAATCCTTTCCATGTCAGATCTGTAAAAGGCACTCCTGCCGGTGATTCCGATATAAGGCAGGTAAAAAGTTCTTCCTCACCTTCTTTTTGGGCCGTTTCCCCCGCCGCTTCACTCTGAACACCCGATTCCTGGCTCTGCTCCTTTTCTTTTTCTCCTGCGCAGGCTGTCAGGGTAATTGCTGCAAAAATAGCTAATGTAGTTACTGCTTTCCACTTTTTCATAAACTTATTCCTCCGTTCCTTTTTGACGCGCTCTAAAAATACTTTGTGATCTCTGAAATATCTTTTACGAATAAGTCGGGATTACATGCCATCAGGCTTTCTTCCGGCCAGCTTCCTGAGGCTACCGCCACGGTAAAAACTCCCGCTCTTACCCCAGCTTCTATATCAAAAGGAGATTCCCCAATATAGAGGCATTCCCTTTCTGAAACTCTGCATTTTTCCGCCCCTTTTTCAATAGGCTCCGGATGCGGCTTAAAATACTGCACATCATCCCTCGATACAATATAAGAGATCATGGGAAAAAGCTTTAACTGCTTCAAAATATACTCCGCATTCTTCCTTCTCTCTGAAGTGATCAGACAAATAGGAATCTGCCTGTTATACACTGTTTTTAATGTTTCATATGCTCCATCGATCAATGATGCATGGGCCATATAAATAGGATATTGTCTTTTATATTCCTCTATAAAAGCATCGATCCGTTCCTTTTCAGATACTTCTACATCCGTCAACGTTGTCAGCATCTGTTCTACCGGAAGACCAAACATATCCATAATCTCTTTTTTGTCTGGTATTCTGGTTTTTACATGGCGGAATGCACATACCAGCGCATCACAAATACAGTCCTCAGAATGAACCAGCGTGCCGTCAAGATCTGTCAGAAGCGCTTTGTAATACGTCATAAACGATACCCCTATTCCTGATCTTCTTTTTTAAGGATCGCATGATCCAAAGCGTGACTGCACGGACAGTCTCTCTCATCCGGAACCTGCGGCACAACCCGATCTAAAACCTGCTTAAAGTCTTCGATCCCCTGTTTCAAAAGCCTTGGGAAATCATCCGCCTCAATCTGTTCTCCCAAACACCAGTTAGTAGGAACACAAATATGAGCGTAGCAAAGAGCCGCTTCTCTGGCAAAAATTGCCTCTGGAAGTGTTGTCATTCCGATCAAGTCTGCTCCTAACTGCCGGAATACTTTTAACTCGAAAGGCGTTTCAAAACGTAAACCTTCGTTTACAAAAATGACTGCCTGATCGTGAACCTGTCCTGGTTTCACCTGATTCGCTTCCGCAATCAACAGTTCTCTGAGATCCGGGCAATACGCAGGGGTCATATCCACATGATATGCCTCCACGGTATCATCGTACAGAGAGCGTGGAAATCTTCTCGTCCAGTCAAAAAAATCATGAGGGATTACCAAATCTCCTGGCTTAATATTGGGATTGCTCGTCCCCACACAATTGGTCGCTAATATACGCTCCACACCCAACTCTTTAAAGGCCCATATGTTAGCACGGTAATTAATCCTCGGAACAATAATCTTATGCTCCGCCCCGTGTCTCGGAAGGAAAAAAACTTCCCTCCCTTTTATTTTCCCCTGGAAAATTTCGGATGACCGGCCATAACGATTGTTATGGACAAACATCTTTGGCTCCTCCAGAAGCTCATAAAATCCACTTCCTCCAATAATTCCAATTGGCTTCATTTCTAAGTCCTCCTCCTAATTTTACTGAAATCGTTTTCAGTTTGATAAAAAAATATAGGATGAATTTCACATCCAATATTTTTATGCAGAATTTTACAAATGCCTCCCCTGATGTAAAAAAGTACATCTCCTTCGGTTTTATCTGGTATTTTCATATACGGATTCCCGCTCCATAAATATAAGGTCAAATTCCTTCTTCTGGGCTTGTCCTTCTCCAGCTTTTCCTTCAATCCGTTTCATCAGCATGGAAACAGCTTCTATACCCATGCCTCTCGTATTCATTTGAAAACAGGTAATTCCTTTTCGAGAAAATGTATGTATATCTTCCTCACATTCCTCAAATCCAATGACAGAAAGATTTTTCCGCAAACATTCCAAAGCCTCTGTTACTCCGTATGTAAGCAAATTATTTCCAGCTATAATAGCCGTTGGCGGATTTTCCATCTCCATGAGCTTCCTTGTACTTCGCACTCCCGCCTCTGTCTTCCAGGAATCTTTTATATAATACAACTGAGGAAACGGAATCGCGTGATCTGCAAAGGCAGCTTGAAATCCCCGAAAACGTTCTTCAAAAATACCGTGCCCCTCTGTGCCTGTAATAAAAGCGATTCTTTCATGTCCCTTTTGAATAAGATAATCAGTAGCCTGATACATTGCTTCGTAATTTTTATTCATAATACAATCAATCGTATGATTATCTGAAAAGAAGCGATCTATCAAAACAAAAGGCTTTCGTATTTTCGACAGCACTCTCATATCAGTCAGAGAAGTAGCATCCAAAATTCCATCTGCCATTTGACAAAAAGAGCTGTTTAAAAAATCTAGCTCCTCATCTGCTGATTCTGTTGTATAAATAACAGCATAATAATTGTATTTCTTCAGCTCTGCTATAATAGTATTGATCAATTGGGTAAAAAAATGGTTATCAATAACAGGCACTATTACAACCACCATCTGACTTTTTCCTTTTACCATTGTCTTTGCATTAAAGTCAGGCACATAATTCAATTCCTCGATGGCTTTTGTAACCTTTTCTTTTACCTCGGGACTGATCCACTTATAATCATTTAATACTCTTGACACAGTAGCCGGTGATACATTCGCATATTCTGCTACTTCCTTAATAGTCAGCTTTCTGTTATTCATACTTCTTTCCCTTCTCACTGAAAACCTTTTCAGTAAGTGAATTTTATCATATTCCACAGGAATATTCAACTATTTTTTAAATTTTTATGCCTTTTGCCATATTCTTCTTCCTAAAGCGAGTTAAACTGCTATCAAAAAATGCTTATAAATTATAAAACCATCTGCAGGAAATAGAATACATAATGTCTGAGATATGCATCCTTTTTCCGCAGATGGTATTTTTTGTTCATAAACTTTCTATATAAAGCTCTATTTTACTCCTCTGCCAGCTCCCGCACAGCCCGTATTCCCGTATCCACTTCCTCCTCCGTATTAAAGTAGGAGAAGCTAAAGCGCACCATTCCCTGGTCAACGGTTCCAAAGGACTGATGCATCAGCGGAGCACAGTGAGCCCCGGGCCGGGTGGAAATGCCGTAGGTCACAGCCAGCTCGTCGCTGACCTCACTGGAATCGTAATCCCCGATATTCAGGGCCACAATGGCTGCCCGGTCGTCGGTTGAGAAATCGCCGTACACCTTTACAGAAGGAATTTTCGTTACTCCCTCATAGAAACGGCGCATGAGGGATGCCTCCCGTCTGTGTATGGCGTCGATTCCTGTTTCCCCTAAAAAGCCAAGAGAGGCATGAAGTCCGGCGATCCCATGACCGTTTAAAGTTCCCGCCTCCAGCGCTGTGGGCATGTCCTTTGGATGTTCCTTTAAATAGGTGTGGACGCCGCTTCCTCCGGACTTTAACGGGCGGATCTGGATCCCTTCCCTCACACAGATCCCTCCTGTCCCCTGCGGCCCCAAAAGTCCTTTATGGCCTGTGAAACACAGCACGTCAATGTTCTGCTTCTCCATATCAATAGGAAGGACGCCTGCTGTCTGGGAAGCATCGACTACCAGCTTGATTCCGTGTTTGCGGCATACCTGTCCGATGCGCTCCAGATCCATTTTGTTTCCTGTTAAATTGGAAGCATGGGTACACACCACCGCCTTTGTCTCAGGACGGATGCTCTCCTCCAAAAGATCGTAGCGCAGAACGCCCTTTTCATCGCAGGGCAGGATCGTCACGTCCACCCCTCTCGTCTCCATGAGATACAGGGGGCGCAGTACAGAATTATGTTCAAGAACCGTTGTGATCACATGGTCTCCCGCCTCGAACAAGCCCTGGATCGCTGTGTTAAGGCTCTCTGTGGAATTGCTGGTAAATGCCACCTGCATGGGATTTCCCAAATGGAATAAATTCGAGATCCGCTCTCTCGTCTCATAAATGAGCCTGGAAGCGTCAAGGGATGCCTCATGAGCCCCTCTCCCTGAGTTTCCAAAATGCCTCATGGCATTTACGACTGCATCAATGACACAATCCGGCTTTACCATAGTGGTAGCTGCATTGTCAAAATAAATCATGGCCGTGCCTTCCTTTCTCTATCTTAATACATCAGTGAAACCATTTCCTCGCACTCTACACCCTTTTCCTTCATAAAGGCTTTCATTTCCTCCTCAAGCCCTGCCTCACAGCACCAGGCCAGGCCGCATCCCGCTGAAATTTCCCTGGGGACAGGGATCATGCGCCCTGCTTTTCCATTTTCCTTGCAGAGCTTTTCCATAGCAATTGCTTCTGCCGTGGTGTGAAATGTAATAATCAGTTTCAATTCTTTTTTCCGCATACTATTTCCTTCTCGTTAAACAAAATGATGTTGGGGACAAAAGGTTTTTTGACCCCGGTATCATAAAATGATAGAACATATAAAATATGCTGCGGCAGACTTTATAAGTGTTGAGGCCGCCGCAGCACATATGTTTGTTTCAATCTTCTTTTTGATTGCTTCTTGATTCCTTTGATATTTCTTTTTACTGGATCACAATTTCAAACTCAGATCCCTTTTCGGTGACAACCGCTGTCTTTCCCTGGCTCTTTGCGAATTTTTCCACATTGGATCGGGTGTGGGGTTCGCTTACCAGTACCCGGATGGCCTCGCCTTTATGCTTTTTCAGCGCTGCCGCAGTCATCATCACTGGCTCCGGACAGGATAATCCTCTCGCATCTACCTCGTACATATTTCTACCTCCTACTTATCATCCAGCTTTGGAACAAAACCGATTATAAACAGAACCACGATACAGCCAATCACAGCCACCTTTCCAGCCATTCCCAGACCACCGGCAACAGCAGGCGTCTCAGCTGTAGCTGCAGCTGCTGCAGAAGCAGCCAGGCCAAAGTTATGACAGAATGCAGCTCCCACCAGCAGGCCTAAAAAAGTAACTGCAGAATCGGAAGATCCCTGTCCTGCCAGGATCAGCTGACGCAAGGGGCATCCTCCTGCAAGCACAGCGGCAAAGCCGACTGCATAAAGTCCTAAGATATTCCAAATGTGCTGAGAATGGGCCACAGGCTGTCCTGCAAAGGAAAGCTTAAACCCTCCGGTTGCCAGGTTAAAGATCAGCATTACCAGGAACAGACCGCCAATGACTGTAATGAGGTCAAAATTCTTCATCAGGATGACATCCCGGATGCTTCCTGCAAAACAAGTCCTGCACTTCTGTGCAATCGCGCCAAAGATCAGTGAAACCACCAGAGCCAGCAGAGCAGGTGCATGCATACTTCCAGGCCCTTTCTCACTGAAAGCAAATAATGCAGTGGTAAGGCTCATAACAAATAAGATGAGCAGAGTAACAGGAAGGACTGCTCCATTCAGCTTTCCTGTCTCATGGGCACGTCCCAGGGAGAAGCCGTTTTTCAACGCCAAAGTTCCTGTAAACACACCCGCTGCGAAACCAATAAAGCCTACATAAGCATTTAAATCACCGGCTGACATACGGATCACCATACGGAGAGGGCATCCTAAAAATGCCAGGGAACCGATCATCATAATAACGCCCAGAATAAAGCGGAGCATAGGCGAGGAACCTGCCGTAGAGCGGTATTCCTTCGTTGCCACGGCAATGGCGAAGGAGCCGCACACAAATCCTGCCACCTCCGGCCTGAAATACTGTACCACCGGAGCGGTATGCATCTTTACTGCTCCTGCGCAGTCCCGGATAAAGCAGGCCACACAGATAGCCATGTTCTTCGGATTCCCGAAGTAAGCGAGAACGGCTGCTAAGATTCCCAGCAGGATTCCCGACAGGAACAGTGTCTTTTTTGAGCTTGTCAGATTCATAAATCATATCCCCCTTTTGTATTTTTTGGAACATGCTCATTTGCCGTCAGCGGAAAACTCTCTTTTTTCCACTGATAATACCTTTATGGTATCACCGCAAAAGGGGGAAATCCAATTCAAAAAAAACATGGAAGATTCTGGAAGTATAGTTTTTTTCTATTCTATTTTGGAATTTTTCTCCTAAATGCAGAGAACTTCTTCGGCCTCTTTTTGGACATTTTACATAAAGCGTCCCATATCCCGTTCCCAGTTCTGATCCCGGTATTCCAACGCCGCATTGCGGAAGGCCTCTGCCTGAGGTGAGAGACGGATGTTCTTGCTGGTCACCAGATAAAAGGTACGCTTCTTTTCCAATCCGTCGATCCTGAAATACTTAAAACGTCTGGACGCCCGATCTTCCTCCGCCGCCAGCCTGGAGAGGACAGAAATCCCCAAACCGTCTGCAACTGCCTGCTTGATGGATTCTGTATTGTTCATCCTGGCAATGACATTGAGATTCTTAAAAATAGGAACGCCCTTTACCTCAGCCTTCTCCGTCTCCTGTTTCGTTCCCGATCCGTCCTCCCTGAGGATAAAGGATTCCCCGGAAAATTCCTGAAAGTCTACGGTGCTCCCCTGTTCCCATTTGGCATAAGCCTCCGTATCCGGTACGATCAGCACCAGCTCGTCCATAAAAACAGGCTCATAGGACAGGCTGTTGTTCATTTTATAACCGGTCAGCCCCAGCTCTCCTTTCTGGCTCAGGATATTCTCCATTACCGTCCGGCTGTCCGACTGCTCCACAAAAAAACGCATATTGGGATACAGCCGGTGAAACTCCCCCATAAGCTTTGGAAGATAATACTGTCCGGGAATACTGGAGGAATAAATATCCAGAACCCCATTCATCTCCCCGTCCTTGGCCTGAACAGACAAAAGGGCCTGAGAGCGGGTATGAAGCATATCCACTGCATAGGGGTAAAACATTTTTCCCTGCTTTGTCAGCGTGATCTCACGTCCGGAGCGATTGACCAATGTCACTCCCAATTCATTTTCCAGGTTATTGATATGGGCGCTGATAGTTGGCTGGGTCAAAAACGTCGCATCCGCCGCCTTTGAAAAGCTTTTGTACTTTACGGCATTGACAAATGCCTCAATCTGTCTAAATTCCATACTCCCCACCTATTTCCGAACCAGGATCCTCGCATCTCCCTGCTTCTTTGTTATCTTTTGCTGATCACAGTATTCCAAAAACAGAACCGCATATTTCCGGGAGGTTCCCAACAGATCCCGGTACTCTCCCAGAGTAATCTCAGAATGACTCTCAAAATGGTTCTTTAACTGCTCCATTGCCTTATTCCAGTTATCTGCATGGATCAAAGCTCCCGGATTGATCTTCACCAATGTTCCCTTTTTCACAAGATCCCCTGTAATCTGCTTTGCCAGCTTCTTATCCTTGAATTTTCCCAGAACCTCATCCGTAGCCGGTATCTCATAACCGGCCTTCAAATAGGTTTCCTCGATCTCCTTTAACATTCCCTTTAATTCATGGGAATACTCTGCGTTAAACCCTGCGGCTGCAATGGCGCTGGCAGTGGTGGCTGCGATACTGCGCTTGATCATCTCATTTAACAGCACATCCGCTTTCTTTGAATCCTTCAGGTGGAACTGCTCCTGGATCCTGCTCTTAAACTCCTCCTTCTCCATACCGTCGGAGATGGGATTTTCCTTATGGAACTGGTTTAACAGCTCGGTTCCGTACTGGGTGATGATGTTCCAGTAATCCTTGTGGATATAGCTTCCGTCGCTTAATCGAATGGCCTTCTTTCCCTTTACCAGGGCGTCCAGCTTATCCTCTGTCTCCTGGTTCGCCCAGTTGAGGCGCACAGCCATCACCGGCGCAGTAGGGAAATAACGGCTCTCCTCTTTTAACTCCTGCTCCAGGATCTCCGGATCGGTTCCTAATTCCTTGATGTGAAGGCTGTCGATCACCTCCTGGTGATTCCGCTTGTGCTTTACCGCCTCTGCTTCCAGCACGATCCCGCCGCCAAAGGTAATGGTAGGAGAATAGAACCGGATAATAAAACGGTCATTCCTGCGCACTGCGATGGGCTCGTCAAAGCGGAACTGGACATATGCCTCCTCTCCGGCTGACAGAATATCCTTATCCAGAAGCACGGCCTTACAGATCGCCTGGGCGGATCCGTAACTGATGTGCACCCGGTCTCCGCTCTTTAACTCCCGGTCCGTGGAGGAGAAAAGCTGTACCTTTGCGTCAATAAACTGGCTCTTTAGAACAGAACCAGGGGCAGCCAGAACTTCTCCCCGGCTTATTTCGTCCTTCTTGATATTTAACAGATTGAGGGCCGTTCTCTGGCCTGCATAAGCCATTTCTGCCTTCTGTCCATGGCTCTGGATCTCACGGATCTTCACGATACGCTCAGAGGGGTACAGCTCCACCTCCTGACCGACCTGGCAGCATCCCTCTAAGAGGGTTCCCGTAATAACAGTTCCAAATCCCTCCATGGTAAAAACACGGTCGATGGGAAGGCGGAACAGCTCCTTTTCCTGCCTGCGGTTTCCCGCATCCTTTACCCGGTCAATGATCATCTGCTTCAGCACATCAATATTCTGTCCCGTGTAAGAGGATACCCGAATGCGCTCCGCATGTTCCATGAAGGTTCCCTTTACCAGGTCATCCACATCATCGTTCACCAGCTGTGCCCATTCCTCGTCTACCAGATCTGCCTTGGTAAATACCACGATCCCCTGGCGTATATGGAGCATTTTCAGGATTTCAAAATGCTCTACAGTCTGGGGCATCACGCCCTCATCCAAAGCTACCACCAGAAGCACCAAATCAATGCCTCCAATACCTGCCAGCATATTTTTTACAAATTTTTCATGGCCGGGAACATCGATGATTCCGATGTGAAGCCCTTCGTCATTGGGAAGATTGGCAAATCCCAGTTCAATGGTAATCCCTCGTTTCTTCTCCTCCTTTAACCGGTCTGTCTCCACTCCGGTCAGAGCCTTAATGAGACATGTTTTTCCGTGGTCTACGTGACCGGCAGTTCCCACTATCACATTCTGCATATCATCACTCCTCAACCTGTCTGTTATTCATTGCCTGAAAATTATTTTGAATGATCCCAAACTCATCTTCCCGAATGGTTCTCACGTCCAGATAAACCTGATTATGGGAAATTCTTACAATTACTGGGATCTCTGCTTTCCGAAGAAGGCGCTCCATCTTCTCCGGCGTCAGAGTCTTATGCCGGATTGCCACCGCATAGCCGTCTAAGAGAACTGTGGGAGCGGATCCGCCTCCCACCTGATCCTTACAGGGCTCCACCTGAACCTCATAATCTTCGGAAATCCCACTGACAATATCAGCCAGCTTGTCTGCCCTTTCCTTCAATTCCTCCGGGGAGGTGGTGATCATATTGAGAACAGGAATGGTCTTTTTAGCCTGGCGCAGATCGGAGTACTCAAAAAACGTCGCTTCCATAGCCGCCAGGGTCATTTTGTCCACCCGGAATGCCCTCGCAAGAGGATGGGCTTTCATCTTGTCAATGTACTCCTTCTTTCCTGCGATAATACCGCCCTGAGGACCTCCCAACAGCTTATCGCCGCTGAAGAGGATCACATCGATGCCTGTCTTCAGCGCATCTAATACGGTAGGCTCGTCCACACCGTAATCGTTTAAGTCAGCCATTAGGCCGCTTCCCATGTCATAGATCACAGGGAGATTCAATCTGCGCCCTAATTCCACCATCTCCGGCAATTCTACCTCCTGGGTAAAGCCCAGGATCCGATAATTGCTGGTATGGACCTTCATCAGAGCTCCTGTCTCACCTTCATGGTAGGCATTCAGATAGTCAGAGGGTTTTGTCTTATTGGTCGTCCCTACATCCATCAGCTTTGCGCCGCTCTGCTCCATGATCTCCGGCACTCGGAAGGAGCCGCCGATCTCCACTAACTCCCCTCTGGATACGATCACTTCCTTGCCCTTTGCCAGGGCAGAAAGACAGAGCATGGTAGCCGCTGCATTATTGTTAACCACCATGGCGGCTTCTGCCCCTGTGATCTTGGTAAGGATCTTCTCCACATGGTCATGACGGGAACCTCTGGAGCCTTTCTTGATGTCATACTCCAGATTGGTATAATTCCTTGCCACATCCAGAATACTCTCGCAGGCTTTTTCTGAAAGGTTGGCTCTGCCCAGATTGGTGTGCAGTACCACCCCGGTTGCATTAATGACCCGGCGCAGGCTTCGTTTCTTCTTGCCTCCGATCCGGGCCACAATCTCTGTCATCAGGGTTTCCTTTGTCTCCATCTGGTTCCTGCGGCCTTCCAAAATATCCTTTCGCAGCTCCTCGATGACTTCTCTCACTGAGTCAACGATCACCGCCCGCGGGGTACTTTCCGTAAAAAAAAAGAGACGCTCATCTTGTAGCACCTCGTCTATTTTCGGAATCCTTCGGAGTAACTCTCTTCTATCTTCCATAATATATTACCTCCACTACAGATATGAGTAAACGGAGGAGGTGGGAATCGAACCCACCCAGGGGGCTCTTAACCCCCCACAACGGTTTTGAAGACCGCGAGGCACACCAGCAACCTATCTACCTCCATATCTTTTGGATAGCATTTAACTTAAATATACTATCATGTATTCAGTTGTATGTCAACCTGAAAATCAGGGTCTTTTCCATTTGCTGCAGCAGCTCACCGACAGCCTTTCGCCATTAACCCCTGTATCACCTCAATCCTTTCCCCTTCCAGGGGGAGGCTCATTGGCGCACTCCCCTCTGAAATGGAAAAGTTAAAAGAGTGATCTCAGATCAATCAGAATGTCTTGCTTGTGCCTTTGGCATTAGCCTACGTATCCAGCTTCTTTCAGGATCTCGTATGCCTTATCCTTGTTGGCGTCAGACATAAGGACGATCGGTCCTGTACATCCCATGCCGCTCTCAGCATAGATTCCGGCTTTCCACAGAGCTTTCACTGCATCCTCCAGATCCATTACCTCAATGCCTGGGATCTGAGAGGTTACAACTTCCTTAGGAGGCATCTTAACTTCCTCGTCAGAAGCAGCGCTCTCCTTCTTACCGGCTGACTTTAACTCGTTGATAATATCCTTTAATCCAGCCTTATTTGCCTTCTCGAACTCATCGGCCGCGATCTTCTTCCAATCATGGCGGATCAGGTTGGTAGCATACTCCATAGCGCCTGCGATTACAGGTGCACCGGAAGCGCGGGATACGATCATAACCAGACGGTCGTAACCCTCTCCAATACCAGGGCCGTAGCCGAATCCTAAGGACTCATAGCTTCCGCCGGTAGTAAAGGAGGAGAATACCTTCATCATCAGGTTTCCGGTCAGGGAATCCATTACCATGATGTCAGGTGTTCCGCCGAGAAGATCATTTCCTCTCATAACGATACCGCCGTCTGCTCTCACAGACTCAGCAAAGTGGATGTCATATCCGTTCTCTGCCAGCTTTAACAGAGCCTTCTCTGTCTGACGGGCTCCGTCAATGTTAGCGATACCTACGGTTGGGTTCTCAACACCGTCTGCCTTTGCAGCGATGATTCCGTAAATAGCATTCTTCACCATACCGCTGATACGGTCTGTATCAGAAGTACCTGTAGTGGTTGCAATGTACATTGGCTTTCCTGTACCTGGGGTAATTACCTTACCTACGGTAGAAACGCCGATAGGGAATGGATAGTGCATGGTAACAACGCCGTCGATCTCTCCGGCATCCAGCATACCTTCCATCTTTTTGTGCAGATCCTCGCCTTCAATGAGAACGGCCTTTAAGCCCTTCATCTCAGCAAGTTTCATAGCACGCTCAATATTTTCCTGGCCATGTTCGCTGCCTTCTGAAGCTAATCCGATAACCGGCTTTTTGCCATATTGTCCTGTCTCAAGAGCATCGGCCACCTCAAGAAAAGTATTAGCAATCATAGCTTTTATTTTCTTATCAGACATAACTCATTTCCTTTCTTTCGGTGAAACTTATTCCTCGTCGCCCAGTAACCCTTCTGCAAATGCTCTCATGGCCTGTCCGATCATAGCCTTTACCTTGCCCTCGTCTACACCGGTCTCCTGGGAAGCAGAGCCGTCATTTGCCTGTACCACGAAGGATACACCGTCAAACAGGTTGGTCATTCTTCCAAGGAACAGACTTCCCTTACCGATGATCATAGCGCGTTTTGTCTCGCCTGCCAGGATCTCGTCTCTTACCAGTCCAAGATAAGGAACGCCGGAAGGAATATGGCCCTGAGTAGGAGCCCAGCCAGTCATACCGTGATTCTTAACGAAATCAGCGATCTCGTTGCGCTGCAGCTCGCCTCTCTTAACGCCTAAAGCAGCGATCATCTTATAGTTTGCCTCAGGTACATCGCCTGCGCCTGCTGGCTTTGTGATGTCAGGATTCTGCATCTCAGGTGAGTATTTGTCAATGTCAATGATCTTTAATCCAGCTGCATCAAGAGGATCGGTCACTAAGGAGGAGATTACGTTCTGAGGAGCAGAACCGGTTCCTACGGTGTGGCGTCCTACGATGTCAGTGCGGATCTGTGGGCTTACGCCGTCATCAGCGCTTACCAGCACGGAGAAGCCTGCGATTGCATCCTCCAGGATCGGAAGGCCTTTCTTCACATGATCTTTTCCGTTCATACCTAACTTAGCGGTACAGCCGCCAGCGGTAACTACTACGTTCTTAAAGGTTCCTGCCTTAACCAGGGCTGCTGCGTGAAGCATTGCGTGAGCCGGTCCTGCACAGAAGCCTCTTACGTCGGAACCAGTAGCGTTTACAAGGCCTGCTACCTCAGCAGCTGCCTTAGCGAAGTTGCCGCCGCCTCTCTGGTTCATATCGCCGCAGGCTTCCTCACAGCAGTCGATCACATAATCAACATCAGCTGGATTTACACCTGCCTTCTTAACCAGGTTTAACAGGGATAATACGTTAGATGCCTTTGTAACCAGGTTCTCTAACATAACGTGTGCAGATAAGTTTACATCTACATCATGAGCTCTCTTTACAGCGCCCACAAGTTTATGATCAAAGTACAGAGGCTCTGCATGCTCATCGTTTACCAGAGCAGTAATCTCTTCCTCTGTAGTCTCGCTGTTCTTGTCCAAAATTGCTACATGCTCATCTGTGAACATGTGATGATCTGCCAGCTTTGCCTTTACTCCAGCGGCAAAGTCCTTCTCTAATTTTACCAGGTCAAATACGTCGCAGATCTGGATCAGTCCGTAAAACTCATCTTCAGGCATGATCTCTCCGTATTTTCCGTCCTTGCTGGCGCCTTCCATTAACTTGTCATACCAGGGGAAACCTGCCTCAGCCAGCTTCTGCGGCTTCTCATTGCCGATGTATACCTGGTTCGGCATGTAGTTAACGGCGTCCTCAAAGCTTCTCAAGTGATTTGGAAGCTCCTTCAAATACTCGGATTCTGGGTTTACGATCATCTCTGTTGTCTGTGTTGTACCATTGTGGATTACCATATCGGGCGTAACTGCCAGAGTATAGCTGGCGCCCTTCAAAACTGCATAACCGTTCATTCCTTCACCTCACCAAATTTTATACGCGCAACAAATACCCCATATTACGCAAAATCCCGAGAGACCCCATGAGGTGTCTCTCGGGGGGATTACAATTCTATGTAACTGCCCAGGCCGGGTATCTTCCTAATAGTTCCTAAAAGGTCCGACACTAGGTCCTGGACCGCCACCGTCTAATTATAAATATTTGCAATACTGCTCTCTGATAGAGGACATCTCACCAGCGATGTCGTCAACGTCCATAACCATCTCCATCATACTGATCTGATCGTCATAAACGCCGGCGTCAACCTCATCTTTGATTTCCTGCTCGCAAACATGATATACACTTAGTCCCAACTGGACTCCTGCTAGAGGACCTGCAAAAGTAGGATCGCC
>ENA-UONU01001365-UONU01001365.1-human-gut-metagenome-genome-assembly--contig:-CS51-NODE-1365-length-18375-cov-5.604039_pt1 | contig 18375 bp, 13 predicted proteins | sample MGYA00242462_ERZ724009 | MGnify/ENA metagenome assembly ERZ724009 | reverse complement strand
CAGCGGCCTCTCTTTTTTATATAATAGAAAATATTCGTTCCTGGCTAATTCTTTTTTTCTGCCCCTTCCTTGGGAAGCGTTATGTTCAAAAGGATAGCAACCAGGGTCGCGATCACCACAGGAGATTTTCCGAAAATGGTGGTCACCCATGCCGGGAAAGCGGAAAGGGAAGCGGAGGCCTGGGATACGCCCATGCCTAATGCAGCCGCAAGGCCTACGATGGAGGTATTGCGGTAGTTCATATTTTCCGTCATAACCAGCTTCATACCCGTCATGGCGATGGAGGCGAATACAGATACGGTAGCGCCTCCTAAGACTGCATAGGGAATGGTGGTTAAAAGGGCGGAAAATTTAGGGAACAATCCTGCGGTCAGTATGATCAGGGCAGATAAGCCGAGGGTTACACGGTTTACCACTTTAGTTGTAGCCACAATACCTACGTTTTGGCTGTAGGTAGCGGTGGGGAGACAGCCTAAAAATGCTCCCAGGATATTGGTTACCCCGTATCCTAAGATGGCTCCATGAAGCTCGTTGGTAGTAGGCTCTCGATCCAGTCCTCCTGCTGTGGTTGCAGAGAAATCTCCGATTGCCTGGACAGAGTTGATCACAAACAGCAATCCCAGAGCGACACAGGCAGAGGCTTCAAAGGAAATGCCGAAGTGCATGACCTGGGGAAGCTGGAATACGCCGGATTCCGCTACATTGGTGAAGCTTACCATGCCGAAGAACATGGAGAAAATATAACCGATGACCATGCCAATCAGGATGGAGGCCAGCTTCAAAACGCCTGTGGTAAAATGATTTAAAACAGTTACTACAACCAGGGTGAAAATGGCTACGACCCAGTTCTGCCAGGAGCCGTATCCCGGCTGCCCGGCTCCTCCTGCCATATAGTTGATAGCAGTGGGGTAGAGGGAAAGCCCGATGGTGAATACAACGGTTCCGGCAATAAGGGGAGGAAAGAATTTGCGGATTTTTTTGATGGAAGCTCCCACCAGGATAGCGCAGATACCGCCTACGATCTGAGCGCCTAAGATGGCGGGAATACCGGACTGTTCTGCAATGGCCTGCATACTGGGAACATAGGCAAAGCTTACGCCCAGGATAACGGGAAGGCCTGCACCTAAGTGAAATCCTGTTTTGCTTCCGATAGGGAACAGCTGTAAAAGGGTAGCCAGGGCGGATACCACCAGGGAAGACTGGATCAAGAGAACACGATCCGCTGTCTCGATCCCGGCAGCGCCGGAAATGATGATGGCAGGCGTTACACAGCCTACGATCATAGCTACCACATGCTGAAGAGCCAGAGGAAGAGCCTGGCTCATTTTCGGTATTCCATCCAATTCAAAAAGAGAAGCCTGTTTTTTTGCTGTATTCATTTTTTATACTCCTTTACTTGTATTTAGTATATAGGAGGCTGATCCAAGGGGGAACAGCCTCCATAAATACCCCTCCACCTGGAAGGCTCCAGATGTACAAGTACTTATTTACAGGCATAAGTATCTCGGTACTTTGCCTCATGCATCAGTGGTTAATTCTCCTGACCTAAATGGATATGGGTTCCGGTCTTGCCCTGGATACCGTCTTTTGCCTTTTCAAGAAGTGTGATGAGAGCCGTGCGGCCTGGTTTGGATTCAGCAAATTTTACAGCGGCCTGAACTTTAGGAAGCATGGATCCGGGAGCAAAATGTCCTTCCTTAATATACTGTCTTGCATTCTCCGTATCAAGATCATCCAGCCATTTTTCTTCCGGTTTTCCAAAATTGATAGCAACCTTTTCTACTGCCGTAAGGATAATGAGGAAATCGGCGTCCAGATTTTCAGCTAACAGCTCGCTGGCGAAATCCTTGTCGATCACAGCGCTGGCGCCCTTTAAGTGATTGCCCTGGCGGGTTACAGGGATACCGCCGCCGCCGCAGGCAATGACAAGCTGTCCGGAATCTACAAGGGAACGGATCGCGCCGATCTCTACGATCTCAGCAGGCTTTGGAGAGGCAACTACACGGCGGTAGCCTCTTCCGGCATCCTCCTTCATGATATATCCGTATTTTTCTTCTGCCAGTTTTGCCTGGTCTTCGGTCATGAAATGGCCGATTGGCTTGGAAGGAGCCTCGAATGCAGGATCATCAGCGTCTACACGGACCTGTGTGATCATAGTGGCTACCGGAATATCGTAGATTTCCCGGTTGTAAAGCTCTTCGCGCAGGGCATTCTGCAGGTCATATCCGATATAGGCCTGGCTCATGGCAACACAGACAGAGAGCGGCGTATTGGGCTGATTGGCGTCCTCGCGGCTGAGAGCTGCCATAGCGTTGTTGATCATTCCTACCTGAGGACCGTTTCCGTGGGCTACAATGACCTCGCATCCTTCTTCAATCAGGTCTACGATTGCTTTTGCTGTGATCTTTACTGCTTTCATCTGCTCAGGAAGCGTGTTTCCCAGTGCGTTGCCTCCCAGAGCAATGACGATACGTTTTTTCTTTTTATCCATGATGAAAAATCCCCTTATTTACATTATTTTGTGGTTTTTTTGAACGATAAAGGGACTGCAGGACTTAGTCCGGCAGCCCCTTTGGATCTTGTTGCCTGGTTTTATGAACGAGTAGGGTTTTGATTGCCCTGCGGCGTTTTATCCGGGTTTATTTGAATACTCTTGGAGTTCCCTTTTCTTCCAGCTTCTTTAAGATGTCAGCAGGATCAGCGAACTTAGCCAGCATGATCATAGCAGCGATCACGTATGGCTTGAAGCTGGCCTCTTTGTACAGAGGATCGCGGTAGCGGTCGAATACAGAAGCTTCTACCTCGCCGTCCTTGCAGCTAACATCGTTGATATCAGCTGGCAGGCAGTGCAGGTACAGAGCCTTGCCGTCCTTTGTGGTCTTCATCAATTCCTCAGTGCAGCACCAATCCTTGTGCTCTGCGTTCTGAGCCAGAAGTTCTTTCTCAAGAGCCTTGATTCCCTCAGAATCACCCTCAGCGTACAGGTTGGTTCTCTTTTCCATTGCAGCGAATGGAGCCCAGCTCTTTGGATATACAATGTCAGCATCCTTGAATGCGTCAGCCATGTCGTGGGATACGCGGAAGGAACCGCCGGACTTCTCAGCGTTCTTTCTTGCAACTTCCTCTACTTCAGGCATAACCTCGTAGCCTTCCGGATGAGCCAGAACAACTTCCATACCCATACGTGTCATCAGGCCGATCACACCCTGAGGAACGGATAATGGCTTTCCGTAGGAAGGAGAGTAAGCCCATGTCATAGCTAATTTCTTACCCTTTAAGTTCTCAACACCGCCAAACTCATGGATGATGTGAAGCATATCAGCCATACACTGGGTCGGATGGTCGATATCGCACTGTAAGTTTACTAAGGTTGGCTTCTGCTCCAGGATACCGTCCTTATAGCCCTGGGTTACAGCGTCAACTACCTCATGCATGTAAGCATTGCCCTTGCCGATGTACATATCATCACGGATACCGATTACGTCAGCCATGAAGGAGATCATGTTTGCAGTCTCGCGTACAGTCTCGCCGTGAGCTACCTGGCTCTTGCCCTCATCCAGATCCTTTACCTCAAGACCTAACAGGTTGCAGGCAGAAGCGAAGGAGAAACGTGTACGGGTAGAATTGTCACGGAATAAGGAGATTCCCAGTCCGCTTTCAAATACCTTAGTGGAGATATTGTTCTCTCTCATGAAACGCAGAGCGTCAGCAACGGTCCATACAGCCTCTAACTCATCGTCTGTCTTCTCCCAGGTCAGGAAGAAATCTCCCTCGTACATATCCTTGAAATTCAGTTTGTTTAACTTGTCAATGTAATCCTGTAATGTTTTCATTGTAATCGTCTCCTTATAATTATTGTATAGTGGATGCCGTCAGCCAGCGGGGGAGGAAAGCCCCTCATTGGCTGGCGGCAAGGGTTCTAGCTGGTGATCAGGGCCGGATCCTTTCCCTTCCTGATTACTTGCAGTATACAGTTGGAAGTGCTGCGTAAACAGCGGCACATGTAACAAGATCCTGCTTCCAGGTGATCTCGTTTGGAGCATGAGCCTGAGCCTCAGCACCAGGTCCGAAGCCGATGCATGGGATTCCGTTGCGGCCCATGATGGAAACGCCGTTGGTGGAGAAGGTCCACTTGTCAGTCAGAGGACGAGCCTTTCTCATCTCTACAGTAGCCTCAGCTCCGATACGCTCCTCGCCGAACAGATTCTTATAAGCCTCCTCTAATGCAGCGGTAACCTTGTGATCCTTCGGAATAACCCATGTTGGGAAGTAGCACTCGATCGGATATGTAAGATCCTTGTAGGAAGGACGTGCGTACTCGTACATGGAAACAGTAACATCCTCGCCATACTTCTTTACAGCTGGAAGAGCACGGATCTCGTCTAAGCAGCTTTCCCATGTCTCGCCAGCGGTCATACGGCGGTCAAGAGATACAGCACAGGAGTCTGCAACTGCGCAGCGGCTTGGGGAGGTGTAGAAGATCTGGGAAACGGTTACAGTACCTCTTCCTAAGAAGTTAGCCTCTTCCCACTCAGGATTGTATTTCTGATCCAGCATCTTAACAAGACCCTTTACTTCCTTGTCGTCAGCCGCATCATTTTCATTGAGGGCGCGTACATCCTGAAGAATGTCAGCCATCTTGTAGATTGCGTTGTCACCGCGCTCAGGAGCGGAACCGTGGCAGGAAACGCCCTTAACGTCAATGCGGATCTCCATACGGCCTCTCTGTCCGCGGTAGATACCGCCGTCGGTAGGCTCAGTGGATACAACGAACTCAGGACGAACCTTGTCTTCGTTGATGATGTACTGCCAGCACAGTCCGTCACAGTCCTCTTCCTGAACCGTACCGGTAACTAAAACCGTGTACTTATCAGTCAGCAGTCCCAGATCCTTCATGATCTTTGCGCCGTAAACAGCAGATACGATACCGCCGCACTGGTCAGATACGCCGCGGCCGCCGATCTCAGTCTCGTTCTCATAGCCCTCGTAGGGATCGAATTTCCAGTTGTCGATGTTTCCGATACCTACAGTGTCGATGTGAGCGTCAAATGCGATCAGAGTCTTTCCTGTTCCCATGTATCCCAGTACGTTGCCCATGGGATCGATCTCTACCTTATCAAATCCTAACTTGTTCATTTCCTCAGCGATGCGGTCGATGTGTGCCTTCTCGTCGCAGCTCTCGCCTGGGAATTTGACGATCTCACGTAAGAATTTTGTCATATCAGCCTGATAGTTCTGTGCAGCTTCTTTGATTTTTGCGTAATCCAGATTCATTTTATTTTCCTCCATTTATTTAAAATAAATTCAATTGATACTCAGTAGTAAGCAGATCCTTAACGATCCAATCCTTTCCAGACAATGTTGCGGTAACGCTCCGGATCGGTGTCGCCCTCTGTTGAGAACAGCAGGATCTTGGAATTTTCATCTAATCCAATATCCTTTCTCAGGTCTGCGTATTCGTCCATGGTCATCATGGCAGCCAGAGCGCCGAAAGGAGCGGCTCCGGACTCACCGGAGGTTACCGGTGCGTCGCCCTTGATGGGAGCGCCTAACATACGCATACCGTCTGCTGCTACCCAGTCAGGAGCAGCGATGAATACCTTTACATGGTTCTTTAAGATGTCCCAGGAAATGGTGTTGGGCTCTCCGCAGGCAAGACCAGCCATAATGGTCTCCATGTCGCCGTCTACGATACGGATCTTTCCGTCTCCGGCAGCAGCGCCCTTGTATAAGCAGGCAGCAGCCTCAGCTTCTACAACAACAAAGGTAGGCGGGTTGTCAGCATACAGGTTGGTGAAGTATCCAACAACGGCTCCTGCTAAGGAACCAACGCCGGCCTGTATAAAAATGTGGGTAGGACGGTCACAGCCATATTCCTTTAACTGTTCTCCGGCCTCCATTGCCATGGTTCCGTAGCCCTGCATGATCCATGCGGGGATTTCCTCATAGCCGTCCCACGCAGTATCCTGAACGATAACGCCTCTTGGAGTTTCAGCAGCTTCCTTTGCAGCAAGGCGGACACAGTCATCATAGTTCATATCCTGAATGTCTACGGAAGCGCCCTCTTTGGCGATGTTCTCAAGACGTGTCTGAGTGGATCCCTTAGGCATATGTACAACAGCCTTCTGTCCAAGACGGTTGGCAGCCCATGCAACTCCGCGGCCATGGTTTCCGTCGGTAGCAGTAAAGAAGGTAGCCTGTCCAAATTCCTCTCTCAGCTGATCGGAGGTGAGAACAGAGTAGGGCAGCTCGGAAACATCTTTTCCAGTCTCCTTGGCAATGTAGCGGGCCATAGAGAAGGAACCGCCTAATACCTTGAAAGCATTGAGGCCAAACCGGTAGGATTCGTCTTTTAAGAAAATATCCCCAACTCCCAGATAAGAGGCCATATGGGAGAGACGGGTAAGAGGCGTCTTTGAATACTGAGGAAAGCTCTCATGGAAGGCTCTGGCCTTGGAAATCTCCTCTAATCCCATAACGGACAAATTTTTATCCTCTGTTTTGGGCATATGGTTTACCGCCCATTGAATCTTCTGATTCATGTTACTAATATCCTCCTTCATGCGATTACGCTTTTTTATCGTCTGCCTTGCGGCTGTTTACATCAATGTAACTGTACAGTGTAAACTTGGAGATCCCAAAATATTTGGATACCTTGTCGCCGGATCTGGTGATGAGGAAAGCTCCTGCATCGTTTAAAAACTGGATGGCAGCGACCTTTTCTTCCTTATTCATCAGGGCAGCCGGTTTGCCGATCATGGCTACGGACTGCTCAATAAGGGTGTCCAACAGATCATTTACATTGTGCACAATAGGCTCCGGCTGCTGCTTGATGTCCGTCTGGGGCTCTGTATCTATGAGAGCCTTAATGGAACGGTCAATGGTCATCAGCCCTGTAATATCGTAGTTGATGGACAGAAGATAGTCGATGGAACTTCCGTCTTCACTGCGTATGTACATGGTACTGGACTTTAAGATCTTTCCGTTGGCTGTCTTAGTCAGGTATCCCAGATGATCCTTTAAGGAAGAAGGATCTCTGTGAAGGGTTTCAAGGACGACTTTTGAAGGGCCGTCCCCCTCCTGGCGATTTGTTACATGGCCGTTGTTGATATGTACAATGGAATGTTCCAGATCGTGTTTTTCTAGGTCATGAATGACGATCTCACAGTCAGGTCCAAACTGCCTGGCGAGTCCGTCAGCCATTTGTTTCAGCAGATCCAAGGTGTATGACATGGCTCAAAACCTCCTCCCACCAAAAATGAATTTTATGGTGACTTTGTACAAGAAATATTTTGTAAACGTGTGACGCGTTGTTTATGATTCCATCATAGCACAAAAAAAAGGAATTGCAAGAGGTTTTTACAAAAAAATTTTGTATATCTAAAAAATTTTGCATTTTGTCCTTGCAAATGGGGGTATAAGGTGTTACTATAAGGGTACAAGGCAATAAACTTGCAAATGGACAAGTTAAAAAATAATAGAGAAAAGGAGAACGGTTATGTTAGTGATTGGGAACGGTCGTCTGTTTACTAGAGACCCAGAACAGCTTTATTTTGAAAATGGAGCAGTGGCAGTGGACGGAACTACCATAAAGAAGGTGGGGACCCTGGAGGACATTAGGAAAGAGTTCCCGGACGCAGAGTATGTGGACGCTAAGGGGGGCGTCATTATGCCTGCATTTATCAATGCCCACGAGCATATCTACAGCGCGATGGCGAGAGGGCTTTCCATTAACGGATATGACCCCAAGGGATTTTTGGATATCTTAGATGGAATGTGGTGGACCATTGACCGCCATCTGACCAATGAGCGCACACGCCAGAGCGCCAGGGCTACTTATTTAGATGCCATCAAGAATGGTGTGACTACGGTGTTTGACCATCACGCCAGTTTCGGGGAGATCAAGGATTCCCTGTTTGCCATCGAGGATGCAGCCAAGGAGATGGGAGTTCGTACCTGTCTGTGCTACGAGGTATCTGACCGTGACGGCATGGATAAGGCAAAGGCCGCTGTGATGGAGAATGCTGCCTGGATCAAACATGCATTGGCAGACGACAGCGACATGATCGCCGGAATGATGGGTATGCATGCCCAATTTACGATCTCTGATGAGACAATGGAGCTGGCTGCTGCCAATAAGCCTGCTGAGGTAGGATACCATATCCATGTGGCTGAGGGCATCGAGGATCTCCATGACTGCCTGAAGAAATACGGAAAGAGGATTGTGGACCGCCTCATGGACTGCAATATCTTAGGAGAAAAGACACTTTTAGCCCACTGCATCTATATCAACCCTCATGAGATGCAGCTGATCAAGGATACAGATACCATGATCGTGCACAATCCGGAATCCAATATGGGAAATGCCTGCGGCTGTCCTCCAACCATGGAGCTGGTTCACAGAGGCATCCTTGCGGGACTGGGAACAGACGGATATACCCACGATATGCTGGAGTCCTACAAGGTGGCAAATGTGCTTCATAAGCACCACTTATGCGACGCCAATGCCGCATGGGGAGAGGTTCCTCAGATGCTCTTTGAGGGAAACGCAAAGATCGCCAACCGCTATTTCAAAAAGCAGCTGGGCGTGTTAAAGGCAGGCGCTGCTGCGGATGTGATCGTTACCGATTATATTCCAAGAACCCCAATGGACGAGAATAACTTAAACAGCCATATCCTGTTTGGAATGACCGGACGCAGCGTTGTGACCACGGTCTGCAACGGAAAAGTCCTGATGAAGGACCGGGAGCTGGTTGGCCTGGATGAAGAGAAGATCCTTTACGAGGTAAGGGAGGAAGCAAGAAAGCTGGCCCATTCCATTAACGGCTAATATATAACCTTAATAGCTGATACATACCTGGATATTTGCCTGAATCCTGCCCCGAAAGGGCAGTTAGGAAAACCGATTACAGGGCGGCGGTAAAGCAGCACCTTGGGAGAACCTCCTCCCAAGCGGCTGAGCCGGAAGGATTTTAAACCGGTGCTGGGACCTGGTCTTTATAATAAGGAGGATAAAATAATATGAGCGACATTATGACCCCAATTCCTTTTGGAAACCTGATGACATGGATCGTGGAGGAGCATAAAAAAGGAGCCATCTTCGGGATCCGGCGTCCTTTTACTGCAAATCCGGCAAAGACCTATGAGATCTTCGGACGCAAGCTGGAGACTCCCTTCGGACCGGCAGCAGGCCCCCACACACAGCTGGCTCAGAATATCGTAGCAGCTTATGTGGCAGGAAGCCGTTTCTTCGAGTTAAAGACGGTTCAGAAGCTGGACGGCAGGGATCTTCCTGTATCCAAACCCTGTATCAAGGCAGATGACGAGTGCTACAACTGTGAGTGGTCTACGGAGCTCTATGTTCCCCAGGCCTTTGACGAGTACGTGAAGGCCTGGTTCGCCTGCAAGGTGCTGGCAAAGGAGTACGGCCTTGGAAGCCCGGACGGATTCCAGTTCAATATGTCTGTAGGATATGACCTGGAGGGCATCAAGCTGCCTAAGGTAGACGCTTTTATCGAGGGCATCAAGGACGCTTCTGACACACCTATTTTCAAGGAATGTAAGAGCTGGCTCTTAGAGCATTTGGATTCCTTTGAGAATGTGACAAAGGAGGATGTGGAAGCCATCCAGTCCAATATCTGCGAGTGTGCGACCCTGTCCACCCTTCATGGCTGCCCGCCTCAGGAGATCGAGCGCATCGCTACCTACCTGTTAGAGGAGAAGCACGTACATACTTTCATTAAATGTAACCCAACCCTTCTGGGATATGAGTACGCAAGAGCGCTTATGGACGAGATGGGATACGATTATGTTGCTTTCGGCGATTTCCACTTTAAGGATGACCTTCAGTACAGCGATGCAGTTCCTATGCTTCACCGCCTTCAGGCGCTGGCTGATGAAAAGGGTCTGGAATTTGGCGTGAAGATCACCAATACCTTCCCGGTTGACGTAAAGCAGAACGAGCTTCCAAGCGAAGAAATGTACATGTCAGGAAAGTCCCTGTATCCCCTGTCTATGTCCGTAGCAGAGAAGCTGGCAAAGGATTTTGACGGAAAACTGCGCATTTCTTACTCCGGCGGCGCTGATTACTTCAATATTACAGATATTGTGGATGCAGGAATCTGGCCAGTAACGATGGCTACTACCATGTTAAAGCCAGGCGGATATGAGAGATTAGAGCAGATCGGACGCCTCTTTGACGAGAAAGACGCTGCTTCCTTTAAGGGCGTGGACGCTGCCAAGGTATCTGCCCTGGTTGAGGCGGTGAAAAAGGATCCTCACCACGTAAAGGCAGTCAAGCCCCTTCCGTCCAGAAAGGTGAAAAAGCCGGTTCCGCTGACAGACTGCTTCATCGCTCCCTGTCAGGAGGGCTGCCCTATCCATCAGGATATTACCAGATATTTACAGCTGGCTTCTGAGGGGAAATTTGAGGAGGCTTTTGAGGTTATCATTAACAAGAACCCCCTTCCATTTATCACCGGAACCATTTGTGCCCACAACTGTATGAGCAAATGTACCAGAAATTTCTACGAGTCCCCGGTAGGAATCCGCAGAACAAAGCTGGAGTGCGCCCAGGGCGGATTTGATGCAGTAATGGCAAAGTTCAAAGCGCCTCAGGCAGTTACAGGCAAGAAAGCAGCCGTAGTAGGCGGCGGCCCTGCCGGACTGTCAGCGGCTTACTTCCTGGCAAGAGCCGGAGTAGCGGTAACGGTATTTGAGAAGGAAGAACGCATGGGAGGCGTTGTCCGCAATGTGATCCCAGGCTTTCGGATCAGCCATGAGGCCATTGACAAGGACGTACAGTTAGTTAAGGCCATGGGCGTAGAGATGGTGAACGGAAAAGAGATCACGGATCTGGCAGTCCTCAAGGCAGATTATGATTATGTTGTACTGGCAGTAGGCGCTTCCCAGAAGGGCGAGCTGCGCCTGGAAGCCGGAGAGGCAGTGAATGCACTGGATTTCCTGGCTGAGTTTAAGGCTACGGACGGAAAGGTTGACCTGGGCGAGAACGTGGTCGTGATCGGCGGCGGAAATACAGCGATGGATACAGCCAGAGCAGCAAAGAGAAATGCTGGCGTAAAGAAGGTTTCCCTGGTATACAGAAGAACCAAGCGCTATATGCCGGCTGATGAGGAAGAACTGGTAATGGCAGTAGAGGACGGAGTAGAGTTCGCTGAGCTTCTCTCCCCTGTGAAGCTGGAAAATGGGGTTCTTGTATGTAAGAAGATGGTTCTGGGCGAGTTAGATGCAAGCGGACGCCGCAGCGTAGTGGAGACAGAGGAGACAGTAGAGCTTCCGGCTGATACCGTGATCGCAGCTGTTGGTGAGAAGGTTCCCGGATCCCTCTATGAGTCATGGGGAATTGCCCTGGACAGCAAAAAGCGTCCTCAGGTAAATCAGGAGACATTGGAAGCCTCTGTGAAGGGCGTTTACGTGGCTGGAGACGGCCTCTACGGCCCTGCTACAGTTGTGGAAGGAATCCGTGACGGCAAGATGGCTGCTGAGGCGATTGCAGGAAAGGCCCTCTCAGAGGATATATTCAAGATGTCTGATGAGGATGTGATCTACTGGAGAAAGGGCAACCTTCTGGAGGAGAGAGAGGAGGCTTCCGACAGCTTCCGCTGCCTGTCCTGCAACAGCTACTGCGAGAACTGTGTGGAGGTATGTCCAAACCGTGCCAATATTTCCCTGAAGGTGGAGGGCATGGAGAAGCATCAGATCATCCATGTGGATTACATGTGTAATGAGTGCGGAAACTGCCGCAGCTTCTGTCCATGGGACAGCGCGCCATATCTGGATAAGTTCACCCTGTTTGCAAATGAAGCAGACATGGAGGACAGCAAGAACCAGGGCTTTACGGTTCTTGACCCGGCAGCCGGAAACTGCAAGGTAAGGCTCCAGGGCAGGGTGATGGATTATACAGCTGGAACTGCCTGTGAGGATGTGCCGGAGGGGATCCAGAAGATCATTCAGACTGTGATCAAGGATTATTCCTATCTGTTATTAAAATAAAAGCAGCAGCTCAGTGAGAGACAGCGCACAGCCGGGAAAGGGAGCCCTCCGTTTGAGGGCTCCCTTCCTGGAAGAGGGCGCCTGGGCCATACATTTGCTAGGAGGAGATACGATGACGCAGAAGCGTAACAAACAAGCGGCTGTGGTTCGGTGTACAGGAGGCTGCCATAGGGAGCCATCCTTAGACCTGGCCGGCTTTACGGGGGATTGTAAGAGTATAAAAGATAAATATCCACAGGGGATCGCCAGCTGCCAGTGGGGCTGTCTGGGAATGGGAAGCTGTGTGGCTGCCTGTCCCAGGGGAGCGATCCGCATAGGGGAAAAGGGCAGTGCGGTTGTGGAGCGCGGCAAGTGCGTGGGATGCGGACTGTGCGTAAAAGCGTGTCCCCAGGGGCTGATCCGCCTCACTCCGGTCAGCCATTCCATTGAGGTGTCATGTATGAGCCGTGATACAGGCGCCCAGACCAGGACAAGCTGTGACAGCGGCTGCATCGCCTGCGGGATCTGTGTAAAGAACTGTCCGGTGTCTGCGATCCATATGGAGGAAAATCATGCAGTGATCGACCATGAAATCTGTATTGCCTGCGGTATGTGTGCCGTGAAATGTCCAAGGAACGCCATACGCGATTCAGACGGTATATTCACTGTGAACCTTTAGAGCATGTTTGAAAGAGGGATAAAATGGGAGAAAATTATTGTTTTACAGTCAATGGGGTGCAAAGGAGCACCAGCGAAGATAAGCCATTGCTGCGCTATCTAAGGGATGACCTCCATCTCCACTCTGTGAAGGACGGCTGCAGTGAGGGAGCCTGCGGAACCTGTACCGTTGTGATAGATGGAAAAGCGGTTAAGTCCTGTGTCATGACGACTAAGCGGGCAGCAGGAAAGAATATTATCACCACAGAGGGCTTGACCGATCTGGAGAAAGAGGCTTTTGTTTACGCCTTTGGAGCAAAAGGAGCGGTTCAGTGCGGATTCTGTACTCCGGGAATGGTCATGGCGGCTAAGGCCTTATTGGGACGGAATTTGGATCCCACAGAGGATGAGATCAAAGAAGCCTTAAAGGGGAATATCTGCCGGTGTACCGGCTATAAGAAGATCATCGAGGCGGTTCAGATGACAGCTGCCATCCTTCGGGGAGATGAGAAGATCTGTGAGGAGTTGGAAAAGGGAGAAGCCTTTGGAGTAGGAGACAGGGCATTCCGTTTAGATGTAAGGGAAAAGGTGCTGGGCTACGGAGAGTATCCTGACGATGTGGAGATGGAGGGCATGGTCTATGCATCAGCTGTCCGTTCCAAGTATCCAAGAGCCAGGATTCTTGAGATCGATCCGTCCAAGGCACTGGCCCTTCCGGGTGTTATTGCAGTGCTCACAGCAGAGGATGTTCCCAATAACAAGGTAGGCCATATCCAGCAGGATTGGGATGTTTTCATCGCAAAAGGGGATATTACCCGTTCGATGGGAGATGCAATCTGCCTGGTAGTAGCGGAATCCAGGGATATTCTGGAAAAGGCAAAACGGATGGTGCGCATCGACTATGAGGAGTTAAAGCCTGTGACCTGTATTAAAGAGGCTATGGCCGAGGATGCCCCAAAGCTCCATGAAAATGGAAATCTGTGCCAGAGCCGCCATGTTACCAGGGGAGACGCAAAGACAGCCCTGGCAAATTCCAAATATGTGGTGACTCAGACATACCGGACGCCGTTTACAGAGCATGCCTTCTTAGAGCCGGAGTGTGCGGTTGCTTTCCCATATAAAGATGGAGTGAAGATCTATTCCACCGACCAGGGTGTGTACGATACCAGAAAAGAAATCTCCATTATGCTGGGCTGGGATCCGGAGCGCATTGTTGTGGAAAACAAGCTGGTAGGCGGCGGATTCGGTGGAAAAGAGGACGTTTCCGCCCAGCATATTGCAGCTCTGGCGGCTATCAAGGTAAACCGCCCGGTAAAAGTGGTCTTTTCCAGACAGGAATCCATTAACTTCCATCCAAAACGCCACGCCATGGAGGGAACTTTTACCTTAGGCTGTGATGAGAATGGTATCTTTACAGGTCTTGACTGCGATATTTATTTTGATACAGGCGCTTATGCTTCCCTGTGCGGCCCTGTGCTGGAGCGTGCCTGCACTCATTCCGTAGGCCCATACTGCTACCAGAATACAGACATTAGGGGATACGGCTATTATACCAATAATCCGCCGGCAGGGGCGTTCCGCGGATTCGGAGTGTGCCAGAGTGAATTTGCACTGGAATCCAATATTAACCTTCTGGCGGAAAAAGTGGGTATATCCCCGTGGGAAATCCGCTACCGCAATGCCATTGAACCGGGAAAGGTTCTTCCTAATGGTCAGATCGCAGACTGCTCTACCGCTTTGAAGGAAACGCTGCTGGCGGTAAAGGATGCTTACGAAAGCAATCCGGGCCGGGCCGGGATTGCCTGTGCCATGAAGAATGCAGGCGTAGGAGTAGGCCTTCCTGATAAGGGGCGTGCGAAGCTGGTTGTAAAGAACGGAAAAGTGGAGCTCTACAGCGCCGCTTCCGACATTGGACAGGGCTGTTCCACGGTATTTGTACAGATCATTGCTCAGACCACAGGACTGGGAAAGGATTTCATACGGAATATGGGATCCAACTCAGAGGTGGCTCCTGACTCAGGAACTACCTCCGGCTCCAGACAGACCTTGATTACCGGCGAGGCAGTCCGTATGGCTTCGGTGGATCTGAAGGCTGCATTAGAGGAGGCAGAGGGAGATCTGGCTCAGTTAGAAGGAAAAGAGTTCTTTGCAGAATTTTTCGATCCCACGGATAAGCTGGGAGCCGATGTGCCCAATCCAAAGAGCCATGTTGCCTATGGTTTTGCAACCCATGTGGTGATCTTAGATGATGATGGAAGGGTAAAAGAAGTTTATGCTGCCCATGATTCAGGAAAGGTGGTAAATCCTATTTCGATCCAGGGACAGATCGAGGGAGGCGTCCTCATGGGACTGGGCTATGCCCTTACGGAAGACTTCCCCTTAAAGGACAGTGTTCCCCAGGCGAAGTATGGAACTCTGGGCCTTATGCGGGCGACTCAGATCCCTGACATTCACGCTATTTACGTGGAGAAGGAGGAGCTTCTGCCTTTCGCCTATGGTGCAAAGGGAATCGGTGAGATCGCCACGATCCCCACAGCGCCTGCGGTTCAGGGGGCTTACTACGCCAAGGATCATGTGTTAAGGGCTTCCCTGCCAATGGAAGATACCTTTTACTCAAAAAAGAAGAAATAACGTCAGCATCTATTGAATTTTAATTTCAAAATCCGTAACAGTTGAACATCCCAGGGAGCGCCTGAAGGGTTGCATATACGTTGTATATACAACAAAGGCAGCTCCCTTTAGGGCTTATGAGAGGAGCAGAACCATATGAAACAGATATTAAAAGGCGGAACTGTGGTAAATGGGAATGGAAGCGTACAGGCAGATGTGCTGATCGACGGAGAGGTTATAGCAGCTGTGGGACGAGGAGGGGAGATCGGCCTTCTGGCAGATGAGGATACAAAGATCGTTGACGTATCCGGCTGCCTTTTATTTCCAGGATTTATTGACGCCCATACCCATTTTGACCTCCATGTGGCAGGGACGGTGACAGCAGATGATTTTGCCACCGGAACAAAGGCTGCCCTTCGGGGAGGAACCACTACGATCGTGGATTTCGGAACTCAGTATCAGGGGGAAAGCCTGGCAGATGGACTGAAAAACTGGCATGAGAAAGCAGACAGCGTGTGCTCCTGTGATTACGGATTCCACATGTCCATTTCCGATTGGAATCCTTCTGTCAGCAGGGAAGTAGAGGACATGATGGAGGCGGGTGTTACTACCTTCAAGCTTTACATGACCTACGATACCCAGGTGGACGACAAGACAATTTTTGAGATCCTGCGCAGGCTGAAAGAGGTGGGAGGCATCACAGGAGTCCACTGTGAGAACAGCGGCATGATCGCCGCCCTTCAGGCAGAAGCTAAGGCAGAGGGGAGAATGGGAGTGTCAAGCCATCCGGCGACACGCCCGGCTGCTGCAGAGGCAGAGGCTATCGACCGGCTCTTGCGGCTGGCAGAGGTGGCAGATGTACCGGTGATCGTGGTACACCTTACCTGCCGGGAAGGATATGATGTGATCATGGAGGCCCGCCGCAGGGGACAGAAGGTTTATGCAGAGACATGTCCCCAGTACCTTCTCATGGATGACAGCCTGTATCAGCTTCCCGGAATGGAGGGAGCGAAATATGTGTGCGCGCCGCCTTTGAGAAAGAAGGAGGATCAGGAATGCCTGTGGAAAGCCCTGGCTGACGGAACGGTTCAGACGGTTTCCACAGATCACTGCAGCTTTACTACCAGCCAGAAAGACCTGGGAAAAGATGATTTTACTAAGATACCAGGCGGTATGCCGGGGGTAGAGACCAGGGGAGTGCTCCTTTACACCTACGGTGTGGATAAGGGACGTATTTCTAAGGAAACCATGTGCCGTGTCCTTTCTGAGAATCCTGCAAAGCTTTATGGAATGTATCCGAAAAAGGGAGTGATCGCTCCGGGAAGCGATGGGGATATTGTGGTTTTGAGACCTGGCGTGAGGGATGCGATCACAGCAAAGGATCAGATCCAGAACGTGGATTATGCGCCCTTTGAGGGTAAGGAGCTGACTGCCCGCATCGAGAGTGTTTTCCTTCGGGGGATCCAGGCTGTGAAGGATGGGAAGGTAGTAGCAGAGAAGGCCGGACAGTTTGTAAAGCGGGGGAAATATGACCTGTAACCAGCCTCTGACCTGCTTGCAATTTTGCAGCTTTACGTGGTAAAATACTTTTATCCGGTCAATAAGCCGGAAGGAGGTATGAGCAATGGACAAGAAAAATCAGATAACGGTTATTTATTTTAGTCCTACAGGAGGGACCAGAAAAGCATGTCTCAATCTGGCCTGGTCTATGGGAAATAAGGTAAGAGATATGGATCTGTGCGGCGTGGAGGAGGAGATTTCCTTTGGGCCGGAGGATACGGTGATTGTAGGTATGCCGGTATTCGGAGGAAGGATACCAGCTTTTGGAAGGGAAAAGCTGTCTCTTTTGAAGGGAAATGGGGCGGCAGCTGTGGCTGTGGCTGTTTACGGCAACAGAGCTTTTGAGGATGCCCTTTTGGAGCTTTCTGACTGCCTGAAGGAGCAGGGATTTGTAACAGCAGCAGGCGCTGCCTTGCTGGCAGAGCATTCTATGGCCAGAAGCGTAGCGGCTGGGCGGCCTGACAGCCAGGATGAGAAGGAGACAAGGCAGTTTGGAAAACGGATCTTAGAAAAGCTGTCCTCAGATGAGGTTTTGGAGGCAGAGCTTCCTGGAAACCGTCCCTACAGGGATTGGAAGCCTATGCCTGTAACCCCTTTGACAAACGGATCCTGTATTTCCTGCGGTCTTTGCGCTGCACGATGTCCGGTAAAAGCGATACCGGTGAATGATCCCGCTTCCACGGATGCAGACAAATGTATTTTGTGTATGCGCTGCATTTCTGTCTGTCCGGTCCATGCCCGCAGCCTTCCGGAGCAGGCAGCAGCCATGCTGGAGCAGAAGCTGGCTCCAGTGAGGGAAATCCGGCGGGATAACGAATTGTTTTTATAACCGGCCTTTCAGGAGGCCGGGGAGTACTTTTTACCCCCTGCCGCCCGCTGAGACAGAATGGGAGATAAAGAATGAAGATGAAGAAAACATTAAAAGAGATCGTGGTGGAGGGGATTTACCGGGAGATTGAGGAGGGCGTGTATAAGCCAAATGATATTATCCATGAGGGTGAGATCATGGAGAAATATGATATGAGCAAGTCGCCGGTCCGGGAAGCTTTGATCGAACTGTGCAAGGATAATGTGCTGAAAAATATACCGCGGGTGGGATACCAGGTGGTTTCTGTCACCCTCCAGGAGATTTTGGATCTTTTGGAGTTCCGCATTGATGTAGAGACTGCAAATTTAAGAAGGCTGGCTTCGCGCATCACAAAGGAGCAGCTGGAGGAATTGAAGCAGCTGGGCACGATTGCAGGCGATAACCCGGAACGGATGGTAGCAGTCCATTGGAACAGGAATACAGAGTTTCATATGAAATTATGTGAAATGGGAGGAAACGGGTATATCTGCCGGGAAATATCCGCAGCCTTGCTGCGTTCCTGCCAGTACATATCCCAGTATTTTCAGACAGCATGGAAGAAAAATGCGGAGTCCAATGGCTATTATCACCGTGCAGTGATCGCAGCTCTAGAGGCGGGGGATGCTGAGAGAGCAGTGGAGATGCTGAGGAAGGATATTGGGAATGTGAGAGTGCAGATACAGGAAAACTATTTTTTTTAAGCAGTGCTT
>ENA-UONU01001355-UONU01001355.1-human-gut-metagenome-genome-assembly--contig:-CS51-NODE-1355-length-18548-cov-5.059752_pt1 | contig 18548 bp, 20 predicted proteins | sample MGYA00242462_ERZ724009 | MGnify/ENA metagenome assembly ERZ724009 | reverse complement strand
AGGGGGAATGGATATGGATCAGGATCATCTTCACTATGGCTTATCTCTGAAATTGTATTTTAATACCAAGGCTTTTGGGCCGGGAATGGCAGCCCTTCTTGAGGGTATTGAAAAAACAGGTTCCCTTCAGGGAGCAGCTCAGGAAATGCATATGGCTTACAGTAAGGCATGGAAAATGTTGAAGGAATCAGAGCGGGAATGGGGCTTTGCCCTGACAGAACGGGAGACTGGAGGGAGAGACGGGGGAGGCTCCACCCTGACGCCTCAGGCAAACGTTCTTTTGGAGGCGTACAGCCGGTTTATGGAGGAAGCCAGGACACAGCTGGATCAGCTTTTTAAGGCCCATTTTCCGGATTCATGGGTGGAAGAACTGCGGGTGAGTTCTTTAGAAAAAGAAGATAAAGCAGGGAAGGAGTTAGAGAGATGACAGAACGTAAGAAGCAGCTGGTAATTGTGAGAGGAGGAGGAGATCTTGCCACAGGAACGATCCATAAGCTCCATCGCTGCGGTTACCCTGTCCTGGTCCTGGAATCTGCCTTCCCGTCTGCGATCCGCCGGCAGGTTGCCTTTTCCGAAGCAGTTTATGATGGAATTTCCAAAGTAGAGGGAGTGACATGCGTCAGGGCAGACCGTTATGAGGAAGCTTTGAAGGTGCTGGAAGAAGGCAATGTGCCTATGATGGTAGATGAGACTTGTGAAATTTTAAGGCAGGTAAGGCCCTGGGCTTTGGTTGACGGGATCTTAGCTAAGCGAAACGCAGGAGGAACCCATCGGGGAATGGCGGATAAGACGGTGGCATTAGGGCCTGGCTTCACAGCGGGAGAGGACGTCGATCTGGTGATCGAGACGAAAAGAGGCCACAGGCTGGGAAGGATCATCGAGGAAGGAGCAGCCATTCCCAATACAGGAGTGCCTGGAATCATTGGCGGTTACGGCAAAGAACGGGTGATCCATGCTCCTGCACAGGGAACCTTTTATGGAAAAGTGAAGATCGGAGACATGGTGGATCAGGGGCAGACCATCGGGATCATTGTCACCGATGAAGGGGAGGTTCCTGTGAATGCTTCCCTTACCGGACTTTTGAGAGGGCTGATCCGTGACGGTTACCCGGTGACAGTGGGCTTCAAGACTGCGGATATTGATCCAAGAAAAGAAGAATATGCCAACTGTTTCACCATTTCAGATAAGGCGCGCTGTATTGCCGGATCTGTGGTGGAGGCGCTACAGATGCTGGAGGTCCGTCAGGGGCGGTAAAGAGGACAGGATTTCCGTTAAGGCAGTGCCGCTGCTGGTGTGACAGCGGATCACCTGAGTGGACTGCCCAACCTCGTCCAGGGCGCAGCGCACCATTTTGTGGGATACGGTGTTGGTGAAAAGGACAAGCAGATCCGGGCAGCCGATCTGCTTGTTCAGATTGGCGCTCATTTGAGTGAATACCTTTGCCTTGCAGTTATAATTTTTACAGATTTTTTTATATTGGCTTACCATTCGGTCATGGCCGCCGATGATAACAACGCTCATGGAAACTCCTTTCTGATCAAAAAAATAGTATTGAAAAATAAGGCCGGAAAAAATAAAACCGGAAAAAATAAAACGGAAAAAGGAAGGCTGAAAAAGGAATATTTGGAAAAGAATACCAGCCATAGTTAGTTAGAACTAACTAAAATATGGTTTTAATTATACACTTCTTTTTTTCGTTTGTCTACCCTTTTATATGAGAAAAATGATCAATACCACAACCGCTTGGCCATGGGGAGATTCGGGCAGGAAAATGGGTTGAAGGCTTGTATCAATAGGCACGCCGGATGAAGGATTCTAATTTTGATGCGGCAATACTCAGGGAACATCCCCTTCTCTTTAGAAGGCAGATGTTCCGGGAGGGGATCGGCGGTTTGACGGAGAGTGTGACCAGATGTTCCCTGTTCTCCTTTTCCAGAAAGTCTGTGGGGACAAAACCAATGCCAAGATCGGACTTTACCATGGGGAGGATCTGGTCAGCGGTGGCAGCTTCCACATCCGGGGAAAAGGATATTCCCATTTCATGAAAAAAATCGGAAAAGAAAAGGTAAGAGCTGGTTGGCTCCCCGAGGCAGATGACAGGATATTTTATTAATTGTTCCCAGGTGATCGGTGTTTTTAGGGAAAGGGGGAAGGAAGCGCTGCATACAGGGACTTCCTGAATGCTCCGCAATATGCGGCTGTTTAACCCCTCATGATATGAAACGGGCTCTGTGATGACAGCAAGATCCGCCAGCCCTTTTTTAATGGAGCCGATTGCCTGGGGAGTTGACTGGCTCAGCACGCGGATGCGGACGCCTGGATAAGAAGTGCGGAACTCTTTCAGAGCCGGGAGAAGGACGCAGTGAAGGGCAATTTCACTGGCGGCTACTGTGATGATCCCGGATTCCAGGCTTCTGTCCCTGGCGATCTCCTCCTCACCGCATAAAATATGCTCAAAGGCTGCGGAAATATGGGCATATAGCTTCTCGCCCTCAGGGGTCAGCGCGATTCCGTGGCGCTGCCGGATGAACAGGGGACATCCCAGCTCATCCTCCAATTTTTTCATGGTTCTGGTAACATTGGGCTGATTGCTGAACAAGGCACTGGCAGCTCCCGTAAAGCTTTTATACTTTGCTGCATAATAAAAAACCCGATAATAGTCGTAACTGATGTTCATATTTTCCTCTCATATCAAAATGATATATCTAAAAGTCTAAAATAGTATTTTACATATATCTTTTTTCCGGATTATAATACAGCCGGATCAGAAACGCAACTAAAAACTCAAAGAAGAGAATGATAGGAGAGATGGGATTATGAATCGGGATTTAACAGTAGGGAAGCCGGAAGCCGTCCTTTGGAGATTTTGCATGCCGCTGTTTGGGAGTATTATCTTTCAGCAGCTGTATAACATTGCCGACAGCCTGGTAGCAGGGAAATTCATTGGGGAAAATGCCCTTGCCGCCGTTGGGAACAGTTATGAGATCACGCTTATTTTTATTGCCTTTGCCTTTGGATGCAACATGGGATGCTCGGTGGTTGTATCCAACCTGTTTGGGGCAAAAAATTACAGGAAAATGAAAACAGCTGTTTATACCTCCTGCATGTTCAGCGCAGCCGTGTGTCTCGTTTTGATGGCTGTAGGGATCGGCGGCGCAGGGATCTTACTGAGACTGATCCGCACCCCGGAGGAGGTCTTTGCTGACTCTAAATTGTATCTGGATATTTATGCCTGGGGACTTCCCTTTGTCTTTTTCTATAATATTGCCACTGGGATCTTTTCCGCTCTGGGGGATTCCAAAACTCCTTTTTATTTTCTTGCAGTGTCCTCCCTGTCCAATATTGGTGTGGATATTTGGTTTGTAAAAGCATTTGATATGGGGGTGGCCGGAGTGGCATGGGCAACCTTTCTCTGTCAGGGCGCAAGCTGTATCCTGGCTATGGCCGTGGTTCTGCGCCGTCTCGGGAAAATTGGGGAAAGGGGAAGGGTTCCCCTTTTTGACTGGCAGCTCTTAAAAATGATCGGGGCCATTGCAGTTCCCAGTACACTGCAGCAGAGCTTTATTTCTCTGGGAAATATTGTGATCCAGGGCATCATCAATGGATTCGGTGCACCTGTTATGGCTGGATATTCGGCTGCCGTAAAGCTCAATAATCTTGTGATCACATCGTTTACCACCCTTGCAAACGGAATTTCCAACTATACGGCCCAGAATCTTGGAGCAGGAAAGAAGGATCGGATCCGGGAAGGGTTCCGGGTGGGGATCAAAATGGTCTGGATGCTGAGCGCTCCTTTGTTCCTTCTCTATTTCTTTGGGGGAAATATCGTCCTGAAGCTTTTCATGGATCAGCCCACGGGGCTGGCTGTACACACCGGGATTATGTATCTGAAGATCCTGTCTCCGTTTTACTTTGTCGTATCTGCAAAGCTGGTGGCAGATGGGATATTAAGGGGAGCGGAAATGATGAAGCAGTTTATGGCGGCAACCTTTGTAGATCTGCTCCTGCGGGTGCTGATGGCCTTTCTTTTCTCTAAGACGTTTCTTGGAGCGACCGGCATCTGGTGCGGGTGGCCTGTGGGCTGGTGCGCAGCGGCTCTGTTGTCTGTCTTGTTTTACCGCAAAGGACTTGGAAGTTCCGATCCTTCTTAACAGGCTTTTGCACCGCAAAACGGATCCCGATTATTTGAAGCTATAGGGAAACTGTTACAAAACAGGGAAAATCAAGGTTCATTTTCTTTGACAAACAGGAGAGTTGGTGGTATCCTATAAACATGCGTTATTTGAAAAAATAAATAACGGTGGAGGTTAGGGAGAATGAAGCTGATTAAAACAGTGGATGCAGAGGGCGCGGTTTTATGCCATGACATTACACAGATCATTAAGGGAGTTACAAAGGATGCAGTGTTCCGCAAGGGACATGTAGTTACAAAAGAGGACATTCCCGTTCTTTTAAGCGTGGGGAAGGATCAGCTCTACGTGTGGGAGAAGGAGGAGGGGATGCTCCATGAAAATGATGCAGCAGAGGTGCTCTGCTCTATGTGCATGGGCGGACATATGGAGCGCTCCGAGGCAAAAGAGGGTAAGATCGAGCTGATGGCTGACTGCGACGGCCTTTTAAAGGTGGACAATGAGGGACTGAAGGCAGTGAATGGCTTCGGCGAGATGATGATCGCTGTCCGCCACGGTAATTTTGCTGTAAAAAAGGGGGATAAGCTGGCAGGAACCCGTATCATCCCTCTGGTAATCGAGGAGGAGAAAATGGAGGCGGCCAAAAAGGCGGCGGAAAAAGCCACAGGAGGACGCCCCATTCTGGATCTGAAACCATTTGTGCACAAAAAGGCAGGGATCGTGACTACGGGAAACGAAGTATTCTATGGACGTATCAAAGATACCTTTACTCCTGTGATCGAAGGAAAGCTGGCCGAGTTTGACACAGAGATCATTGATCATGTGACCTGGAATGATGATGATACAAAAGTGACTGCTTCGATCCTGGATATGATCCAAAAGGGGGCAGACATTGTCGTCTGTACAGGCGGAATGAGTGTGGATCCAGATGATAAGACGCCTTTGGCGATCAAGAATACCGGGGCAAGGATCGTATCCTATGGCGCTCCGGTGCTCCCTGGGGCGATGTTCCTATTGGCTTACTATGAAGTAAAGGAAGGGGAGAATCCCCGTACCGTAGCTATTATGGGGCTTCCAGGCTGTGTAATGTACGCAAAGCGCACCATTTTCGATCTGGTGCTTCCAAGAGTGATGGCAGATGATGAGGTGACGCCAGCGGAATTGGCTGCTTTGGGACAGGGAGGGCTGTGCCTGAGCTGCCCTGTCTGCACCTTCCCCAACTGCGGTTTTGGAAAAGGGATTTAAGCTTGTGTTCGCATAAGAGGAGGAAGAATGGAATTTACACATTTTGATGACCAGGGAAACGCCCTTATGGTGGATGTGGGCGATAAAAAAGAGACAAAAAGGGAGGCAGTCGCCAAGGGAAGTATTTTCATGAGTCCTCAGTGCCTGGAGAAGGTGGCAGAGGGGACTATGGCAAAGGGAGACGTCCTGGGGGTAGCCAGAGTGGCTGGGATTATGGGAGCCAAAAGGACTTCGGAGCTGATCCCGCTGTGCCATCTGTTAAACCTGACAAAGCTGACCGTGGATTTTACGATTAAGCGGGAGACCAATGAGATCCAGGCTGTGTGTACAGCCAGGACGACGGGAAAGACCGGAGTGGAGATGGAGGCTTTGACCGGGGTTTCGGTGGCCCTTCTTACGATCTACGACATGTGTAAGGCTGTAGACAAGTCCATGGAACTGGGATCCATTTATCTGGAGCATAAAAGCGGGGGAAAGAGCGGGGAATTTCAGAATCCGAACCATCCTTCCCCACAGGAATAAGGGGCGGAAGATATGAAGGATGCATTTGGAAGAACCATTGATTATATGAGAATATCCATTACGGACCGCTGTAACCTGCGCTGCCGCTACTGTATGCCTCACGGCGTGGAGAGCGTGCCGAGATGGGATATTTTGTCCATGGAGGAGATGGAGGCAGTGGCTGTCTGCGCCGCAGGCCTGGGGATCCGTACCATCAAGGTGACAGGGGGAGAGCCCTTAGTGAGAAGGGACTGCTGCCAGCTGGTGAAACGGCTGAAATCCACATCAGGCATCGAGAAGGTAACGATCACCACCAATGGGATCCTGCTGGACCGGTATTTGGATGAACTGCTGGAAGCCGGGATTGACGGCATTAATATCAGCCTGGATACTCTTGATAGGAAGCTCTATGAGAATATTACAGGGTTTGACAGCTTAGACACTGTTTTAAAGGCCATTGATCGGGCCTCCAAACTTCCTATATCTGTGAAGATCAACGCTGTCTCTATTGACTTTGGGGAAGAAGGAGGGGAAATGGATTGGCGTCCAATGGCGGAGCTGGCCAAAGACCTTCCTGTGGACGTGCGCTTTATTGAGATGATGCCCATCGGATATGGAAAGCAGTTTAAGACCGTTGACCATCAAACCTTGCTGGCCCGTATGAAAGAAGCATATCCGGATCTGGAGGAGGATCACGGGATCCATGGATTCGGCCCTGCGGTCTATTACCGGATTCCCGGCTGGAAGGGAAGCATTGGGCTGATCAGCGCTATTCACGGAAAATTTTGTTCCTCCTGCAACCGGGTACGCCTTACGGCCCAGGGATACTTAAAGCCCTGTCTCTGCTATGAAGACGGAGTGGATCTGAGGGCTATTTTGAGAAAGGGCGATCAGCGTCCCCCGGAGGGAGGGCATTATCATTGGCCTTATGCAGGAGATCCGGGAAATCCAGAGCTCCAGAAGCAGCTGCGCCAGGCAGTGGAAAAGGCAATATTGGAAAAACCGGCGGCTCACTGCTTTGAGAAGCCAGGGGAAATTACAGAAACACATAATATGATTTCAATTGGAGGGTAAAGATATGTCAGGAACAGAGGAAAAGGTATATCCCACAGGTGTGGTGAAGGCCATTTGCATAAGCGACCGGAGGGGGATCGAGAAGCATTCCATCGAGGAAGGGCATTTTATCATTGGATTTGGAATTGAGGGGGACGCCCATGGCGGGAATTGGCATCGCCAGGTGAGCCTTCTGTCCTACGATAAGGTAAAAGCCTTCAATGAGAGGGGAGCCAATGTGATCGACGGAGCATTTGGAGAGAACCTGGTGGTTGAGGGGATCGATTTCAGAAGCCTTCCAGTGGGTACAAGGCTGTACGCCGGGGATGTGGAGTTAGAAATGACCCAGATCGGTAAGGAATGTCACAGCCACTGCGCTATCTTCCAGCGCATGGGAGAGTGTATTATGCCAAAGGAGGGAGTGTTCGCCCAAGTGAAGAAGGAGGGAGTGATCCGTCCGGGAGATGTGATGCGGGTGGAACCGCCAAAGGAGGATCGTCCGTTTACCGCTGCCGTGATCACCCTCAGCGACAAGGGAGCAGCAGGGGAGCGGGAGGACGAGAGCGGCCCGGCTGCAAAGGAAATGTTAGAGAAAGCCGGATATGATGTGGTTGAGACCATGATTCTTCCTGACGAGCCGGGGCGTCTCAAGATCCAGCTGATCCGTCTGGCAGACAGCCGTCAGGTGGATCTGATCCTCACCAGCGGAGGAACTGGTTTTTCTATGAGAGATCAGACGCCAGAGGCAACCATGGCAGTGGCAGACCGGAATGCGCCGGGGATTGCAGAGTATATCCGAATGAGATCCATGGAGATGACGGATCGTGCTATGCTCAGCCGCGGTGTGTCTGTGATCCGGGGAAAGACATTGATCGTGAATCTTCCGGGAAGCCCGAAGGCGGTAACAGAAAGCCTGGGATTTATTATGGGAAGTTTGGATCACGGCCTTAAAATCCTGCGCGGAAGCGCTGTAGAATGTGCAAGGCGCTAAGAGCTGGGGAAAGAAGCGATTATATAGACTTAGGAGGAGATGGATAATGAAGAAACAGATTCGTACGGCGATGGCAGCATTGATGGCGGCGGCAGTCCTTGCAGGCTGCGGAAACGGCGCAAAGGAGACTTCCGGCTCAAAGGAAACAGCGGGAACCCAGACAGAAGCAGCAGAAGTTCCGGAGACAAAGAAAGATAGCCAGGAAGCAGGCAAAACAGGCGAAGGGGCCGGCAGTCAGGAAGCAGGCAAAGCAGATGACGGGGCTGAAAGCGGGGAAGCAGCCAAAACAGAAGGTGAGCCTGTGGAAATCCTTGTGGCAGCTGCGGCAAGTCTGAAAAATGCTTATGAGGAGGAGCTGATCCCCATGTTTGAGGAGCAGTATCCAGGCGTTTCTGTCGAGGGAACGTATGACAGCTCCGGAAAGCTTCAGACCCAGATCGAGGAGGGCCTGGAGGCAGATGTGTTCATGTCAGCGGCAGAGAAGCAGATGAAGGCGCTGGATGAGGAGGGAATGATCGCCTCTGACACCATTACCAACCTGCTGGAAAATAAGATCGTCCTCATCGTTCCCGCAGGAAGCAGCGCAGGGCTCACAGCTTTTGAGGATATTGAAAAGGCAGGCATCATCGCGTTGGGGGATCCTGCCAGTGTTCCGGCAGGCCAGTATGCACAGGAAGCCCTCACAAGCTTAGGGATTTGGGATAAGATCCAGGACAAAGTAAGCTTTGGAACTAATGTGACTGAGGTGTTAAACCAGGTAGCTGCCTCCAGCGCTGAGGCAGGCATTGTCTATGCCACCGATGCAGCCAGCATGTCCGATCAGGTGGAGATCGTGGCAGAGGCTCCGGAAGGAAGTCTGCAGAAGAAGGTTATTTACCCTGTGGCAGTGGTGAAGGATTCTGCCCACCAGGAGGAGGCAGGTGACTTTGTAGAGTTCTTAAAGTCAGAGGAAGCCATGAAGGTATTTGAGGAGTACGGATTTACAAAGGGAGAGTAGGCGCAGTCCCCTTTGGATCTGTGCAGAGACTTGAAATCAGGAGGAACGGCTTATGGACTGGTCACCCGTATTCATATCCATAAAAACAGCCAGCCTTTCCATTTTTATCACTTTTTTCCTGGGCATTTTTGCAGCCTGGGCTGTAGTCAGTATGAAAAATGAAACATGGAAGCTCATATGGGACGGCGTTTTGACGCTGCCCCTGGTTCTTCCGCCCACAGTAGCTGGATTTTTTCTCCTTTATATTTTTGGAGTAAAACGGCCTGTGGGCCAGTTTTTTATTGACTATTTTGGAGTAAAGATCGCATTTTCCTGGGGAGCGACTGTTATTGCGGCGGTGGTCATGTCCTTTCCGCTGATGTATCGTTCTGCCAGGGGAGCCTTTGAGCAGGTGGATCCGGATCTGGCGTCAGCGGCCAGAACCTTAGGGATGAGCGAATGGGATATTTTTTGGAAGGTGCTGATGTCAGAAGGACTTCCCGGAGTAGTCAGCGGCGGTGTCCTGGCTTTTGCCAGGGGATTGGGAGAATTTGGGGCAACAGCTATGATCGCAGGAAATATAGCGGGAAAAACCAGGACCCTGCCTATGGCAGTGTACTCGGAGGTGGCTGCGGGAAATATGGATACCGCTTATGATTATGTGGTGGTGATCGCAGTGGCAGCTTTTGCAGCTATTGTGGCGATGAACCTGGCAGCTTTACGGCCTGTACGGGGAAAAAGGTAGGTGGATACGTTGAAGTCAGAGTATGATCTTGTGCTGGAGGCAGATATAAAAAAGAAGTTAAAGGACTTTGCTCTGGATATTTCTTTTGAGGCAGGGAGAGGCTGCCTTGGCATATTGGGGCCGTCAGGCTGTGGAAAGAGTATGACATTAAAATCCATTGCAGGGATCCTTTCGCCGGATCAGGGGAGGATTGCCCTTCGGTATGCCAGGGGCGAGGCTGCTGGGGGGCGGGTTCTCTATGATTCTTCCTTAAAGATCAACTTAAAACCCCAGCTGCGCCATGTAGGCTATGTGTTTCAAAATTACGCCCTGTTCCCCGGCATGACAGTAGAGCAGAACATTATGGCGGGGCTGCAGGGAAGGTGGGGAAAACGATTTTCCTCTCAGGAAAAAAAGAGGAGAACCTCCCTTATGGTAGAGCGGTTCCGGCTGGAAGGGCTGGAGAAACGGTATCCTTCCCAGCTGTCTGGGGGACAGCAGCAGAGGGCAGCCCTGGCCAGGTGTCTGGCCTATGAGCCGGAGGCCCTTCTTTTAGATGAGCCCTTTTCTGCCATGGATACATATCTGAGGGAGGGGCTTCGTCTGGAGCTGGCTGCTGCGATCCGGGAATACGATGGGGCTGCAGTGATGGTGACTCATGACAGGGACGAGGCCTATCAGCTCTGCGACCGCCTGCTTTTGATGGATCAGGGAACCGTCCTGACATCAGGGCGTACCAGGGATATTTTCCAGGATCCGGGAACCTGTCAGGCAGCCAGGCTGACGGGCTGTAAGAATCTGTCCCGGATTGAGCGGGTGGGAGAGAGACGTATCCGTGCCCTGGATTGGAAGGGGCTGGAGCTCACCACGGCCCGGCCCCTGGACGATACTATTACCTGGGTAGGGATCCGGGCCCATGATCTGGAACCCTTGTCCCAAGGAGAAGCGAAGGTACTTGAGGGCAGGGAGGATGCCAATCTGATCCCCGTTGTTTCTCCGTCTGTGACAGAGATGCCCTTTGAGTGGTATGTCACCCTGGACAATGGGCTTTGGTGGAAAAAGGAGAAAAATATCCATACCCATGATCAGGCAGGGGTAGCTCCGGATTGGCTTCGGATCGCTCCCAAGGCCCTTCTTTTGCTGTCTGACACAGGAAAATAGAGAGAAATAGAGGAAAGCAAGAGAAAGCAAGGGGAATCAAGGGAAAACAAGGGAAATCGAGAAGAAAGGAACGGGAGTCTATGAAAACAGGAGCAGTGATCATTGCAGCGGGACATAAAAGCAGCATCAGCCAGTTTCGGCCCATGCTGCCAGTGGGAGACAGCACGGCGATCCGGCGTATTATCCTTACCCTGCGCAGGGCATCTATTGATCCGATTGTAGTGGTGACCGGGTTTCAGGCAGACCAGCTGGAAAAGCATATTTCCGGCCTTCGGGTGATCTGCCTTAGAAATCCCGATTATGGGGAGACGCAGATGTATGACAGCATCTGTATGGGGCTAAACTATATTGAAGATCTGTGTGACCGGGTGTTCCTTCTTCCAGTCAAATTCCCCATGTTTCTGTCAGATACCATCCATCGGATGATGGAATGTGGGTCTCCGATCGTATGCCCGGTTTACGGCGGGATGAGAGGGCATCCGGTGCTTGTATCGAAATCAGTGATTGGAAGCCTTTTGGATTATAATGGAGATGGGGGACTAAAAAAAGCCCTCCGCTGTCAGGGATTTTCCGAACAGGTGGAGGAGATCGCTGTGGAGGACGAGGGGATCATTATGTCGGTAGAGTCAGATGAGGACTGTGCCAAGGGAAGCATAAAGAAAAAACGGATCGAAGTATATCCCCAGGTGCAGCTGACTCTGGAGCGGAATGAAGGATTTTTCGGCCCCCAGGCCGCCCAGTTTCTGTCCCTGATCAGCCACACAGGCTCTATGCAGACTGCATGCCGCCAGATGCACATGTCCTACACGAAAGGCTGGAAAACATTAAAGGAAGCGGAGCGGCAGCTAGGATTTCCCCTTTTAGTCACTCAATCCGGGGGAGCAGAGGGGGGATTTTCCCAGCTTACTCCCAAATCCAGAGAGTTTTTGGAGGCTTATCTGAATATGGAAAAAGCCCTTCAGAGAGAAGGAGAACGGCTTTACAAACTATATTTTTCCCAGAAGGAGAAGAAAGAGGAATGAAACAGATTTTTGAGGAGATCAGACAGCTTTCCAGACAAGGGGAGAAGGCTGTGCTTGCAACCATCACAGCCAGCGTCGGTTCCACCCCCAGGGGGGCTGGTTCCCATATGCTGGTAAAAAAAGACGGTTCTATCACCGGGACGATCGGCGGAGGTGCTGTGGAGTATCAGGCAATCCAGGCCGCTCTTGAGGCTATGGAGGAGGAGCAGTCTTTTTTCCGGGATTTCACATTGACCAGAAGCCAGGCGGCAGATATAGGAATGGTCTGCGGCGGGGATGCCCAGGTATATTTTCAGTTTCTGCGGCCGGGAGATGAGAAAATGGAGCTGCTGTGGGGCCAGATCCTCTGTGCCATGGAGCGGGATCAGGACAGCTGGCTTTTGCTGGATCTTACGGACGAGGGAAGCTGGCAGATGGGACTTTACAGTGCTTGGGGAGGCCTGGAGGGTCTGAAAGGCCTGGGAGACGAAGGCGTGAGACCGGAAGGCGTTCACGAAAGCGGGGAAAGCCGGGGCTGGAAGGAGATGGAGGAACAGCTTTTTTTGGGACATCCCCTCAAAGCAGAGCTGGACGGCCATTTTTATTACGCAGAGCCTTTGATCCAGGCGGGGATGGTCTATGTCTTTGGAGGCGGCCATGTGGCTCAGGAGCTGGTTCCCATGCTGGCTCATGTGGGATTTCGCTGTGTGGTCATGGATGACCGGGAAATATTTGCCAATCCTCAGGTATTTCCCCAGGCAGAGCGGATCATCGTAGGAGATTTGGAAAAAATCGGGGATTATGTTTCGATTGGGCCAAGAGACTATGTGTGTATTATGACCAGAGGACATCAGTTTGATTACTATGTGCAGCGGCAGACTCTGGCCTGCCATCCGTTTTATATCGGCGTGATGGGAAGCCGCAATAAGATCCGCGTTGTCACAGATAAGCTTTTGAGCGACGGTTTTTCCCTGGAGGAGATCCAGCGCTGTCATATGCCCATTGGAACAGCCATTGGGGCAGAGACTCCGGCAGAGATCGCTGTGAGCATTGCAGGAGAATTGATCATGGAGCGGGCAAAACGCACAGGAAAATACAAAAAAAATTAGATACCTAAAAATTTTTGTATCATGCACAAAAACAAGGTGCAGATGAACCAAAAGATTAGATACAATGCGGATTGCGCTTTCCATTCTTTTTTTCTATAATGATGGTATCACATCAAGGGAAATTGAATCTTAGGAGGAGACAAAAATGGCAGTAGTGGCAACCGCATTGGTGTTTGGACTGTTTGGATTAGAATTGTATAGCGTATTAAAAAATGGCGTGAGACAGTAAGATCTGCGTATAAGGATAAAACCTGGGCTGACGTCTGTATAGGCGGCACAGGAGGATAGAATGGAATGGGATACAGCCGGAGGACAGGAGAAACCTGTTTTCCGGCTGTATTTTGCTGTTTTCATCATTTTGTGTTAGAATAGTATGGAAAAATAGGAGCAGGGAACACAGAGATCGCAGCAGGCAGAGATCACAGGAAGCAGAGATCATAGAATACGGAGAGGAATATGAGATCATACCGATATGAACAGGAAGGATTGGACAAAACCGCTGTATTGAGGGAGTGTATGGGCCTGTGGAAAGCCATAGAGCCGGGCCTGTGGAGGAAAGGGGAGAACCCATTGGTTCTGTCTTTTGTGGGGGCAGGAGGAAAAACGTCCTTGATCCGGCGTATGGCCTGGGAAGCCATGGGAATGGGGATGAAGGTTTTGGTCACCACAACGACCCATATGGCCTGCCCAGAAAGATTTGGCGCGCTCACAGGAGAGCTATCCCTCATTGGTGAATTGTTGGAACGATATGGCCTGGCAGTGGCGGGGACTTTGGCAGGGAATGGAAAAATAGGGGCTGTTTCTCAGGAGACATATAACCAGGCAGTGTCAATGGCAGATCTGGTGCTTGTGGAGGCGGACGGTTCCAGGAGACTGCCCTTAAAAGTACCAGGAAAAGGGGAACCTGTGATACCGGAGAAAACCGATGGGATCCTTTGCATCAGCGGCCTTTCCTGTCTTGGAAGAAAGGGGCAGGAATGTTGTCTGCGCATAAAGGAAGCCGCAGCGGTTTTGGAGCAGTGGGAACGCCCCTTCAAAGGAGAGGAATGGATCGTGAGCCGGGAAGATATGGCCTGCCTGATGAAAGGCGGATACCTGACACCCCTTCGGGAACAGTATCCCGGGATCCCTGTGATCCCTGTATGGAATCATGCGGATACAAAGGCTTTGGCAGAGGAGGCAGAGGAAATGACCAGGTATATCAAAGAGCCTCTGGCAGTTATAACAGGAGAGCTGGCACAGGGAGAGGCAGCCCATCTGTTCTAAGGAAGATAAGCAGAGAATTGAGAAGGAAAGGGAGAAGAAAAAGATGAGGAAGATTGCGCTCATTTATATGGCCTCTGGCTTTGGAAGCCGGTTTGGCTCGAATAAGCTTACCGCTCTGTTTCAGGGGGAAAAGCTGTACCGTCATGGGCTTACCTGCCTTTTGCAGGCAGCAAGGGATCTTCAGACAGAAGGGATCCAGACAGAGCTTTTGGTGGTAAGCCAGTATGAGGAGATATTGCAGGAAGGGAAGAAAATGGGATTTTATCCTGTATACAATGGACGCAGTAAAGAGGGGATAACAGCCTCTTTGAAGCTGGGAGCAGGAGCAGCCGGGGAGGATAACGAAGCTTTTCTGTTTTCTGTGGCAGATCAGCCGTGTATGAGGCCGGAGACAGTCGCCGCTTTTGTGAAAGGGTTTGGGGCCTCAGGAAAGGGGATGGGGGCCATGTGTTCCAAAAGCAGAAGGGGAAATCCTGCCATTTTCCGGAGTTTTTACAGAGACAAGCTTTTAAGCCTTGAGGGGGATCGGGGAGGCAGCGTCCTGATGAAAGCTTATCCCCAGGATCTATGGCTGATGGAGTGCCGGCCGGAAGAACTTTTGGACGTGGATCGGCCGGAGGATCTTCGGGAGCTGGAAAAAAGAGTGGAGGGAGCCGATCATGGCAGAGAATGATTTTTCTAAGGGAAGTGTTGTGGGCAGCATCTTAAAGCTGGCTCTTCCTATGACCTTGGCCCAGCTTATCAATGTGCTTTACAATATCGTAGACCGTATATATATTGGCATGATCCCTGAAAACGCTACCCTTTCCCTTACGGGACTTGGATTATGTCTCCCCATTATTTCCATTGTCATAGCATTTGCCAATTTGTTTGGCATGGGGGGAGCCCCCCTGTGTTCCATTGAGAGGGGGAGGGGGAATGAAGCCGAGGCGGAAGCCATTATGGGAAATTCTTTCGTAATGATGGCAGCGGTAGGGATTCTTTTGACCGTTCTTGGCTTAATGTTTAAGCGTCCCATGCTTTATCTGTTCGGAGCCAGCGATGCCACCATTCCTTATGCGGATGCTTACATAACCATTTATCTTTTGGGAAATATTTTCGTTATGATCGGCCTTGGTATGAACAGCTTTATCAATTCGCAGGGCTTTGGGACCGTGGGTATGATGACTGTCCTTTTGGGGGCGGCAGCCAATATTCTTCTCGATCCTCTGTTTATTTTTGTGTTCCGCATGGGGGTAAAGGGAGCCGCACTGGCAACGATCTTATCCCAGCTTCTTTCCGCTGTATGGATCCTGTCTTTTTTGACCGGAAACCGGGCTATTTTGCGTCTGAAGCCATCAGCCATGAAGCTGGATCCGGTACGGATCCTTAAGATCCTGGGACTTGGCATGTCCGGTTTTACTATGTCTATTACCAACAGCCTGGTCCAGGTAATGTATAATGCCATGCTCCAGCAGTTTGGCGGCGATCTGTATGTAGGGATCATGACCGTGATCAATTCAGTCAGAGAGGTTATATCCATGCCGGTGAGCGGGCTCACCAACAGTACTCAGCCTGTTCTTGGTTTTAATTACGGGGCAGGGGAGTATAAAAGAGTTCGCCAGGGAATTGTCTTTATGTCTGCAGCGTGTATTTTATATACGATCGCAGTCTGGGCTGCAGTGGACTGGTTCCCAGAGTTTTTTATCCGTATGTTTAACCGGGAAGGGGATCTGGTTGCAGCAGGCGTCCCGGCTATGCGCATTTACTTTTTTGGATTCTTTATGATGTCCTTACAGTTTGCAGGACAGGCTGTTTTTGTAGGACTGGGAAAATCAAAATATGCAGTGTTTTTCTCCATTTTCCGCAAGGTGATCATCGTGACCCCCCTGATCCTTCTGCTGCCAACGGTGTTTGGAATGGGAACAGACGGGATCCTCATGGCGGAACCAATATCTAATTTTATTGGCGGAGCAGCCTGCTTTGGAACGATGATGCTCACTGTATGGCCGGAGCTGAAACGGGGAGGAAGGAAGGGATGATAGGTAAAATGGAACATCAGATAAAACACCAGATAAAACACCCAGTAAAATGTTTTCTTGCAGCCCATTCTGCAAAAGGAACAGCGGTGATTGGCGGCCTTTTTCTGGCAGGAGCTGCTTTTCTGTTTGGAAGCGGGTTTGCCCGGGCAGAGGAGTATGCAAAGGGACAGTCAGGATATTTAAAGTCAGCCACCTATTATTCCAATGACTGGGTGATCAATTTTTGGAACAGCGAGAGTGTGGATATGGAGGCTGAACTGGAGCAGATCCGTCAGGATGGTTTTAACAGTATAATTTTAGCTGTTCCGTGGAGGGAGTTTCAGCCAGCCATGTCTCCCTGCGTTTACAATCCATATCCGTGGGAAAAGCTTGACCGGGTGATGGAGGCAGCAGCTGGGAAGGAATTGGGAGTTATGCTGCGAGTGGGATATACCTGGGATTATTACGATGGAGGAAATGTGCTGGAGAGGTATCAAAAACTGATGGAACACGGGAAGGAGAGGGAAGCGTGGCTTGAATATGTAAAACGGCTGTATGAAGCGGCAAGCGCCCACTCTAATTTTTGCGGAGGGTTCCTTACCTGGGAGGATTTCTGGAATTTTGTGGATACCAGCGCTTCTCTTGGAAACGGAATAAAGAGCAGGCAGCTGGCAAAATCCTGTGGTTATGTGGATTATGTCAGGGAACATGCAGCGTTAGAGGAGCTTGAGGTTCTCTATGGACATTCCATTGCCTCTTACGAAGATATTTATTTTCCGCCAAAAGAGTCGCCGGCCAGAAAGCTGTTTTATCAATTTTATGATCAATTTTTAAATGATCTTCTGGCAGACAGTCAAAAGGTATTTCCAGATCTTTCCATGGAGGTAAGGCTGGATGTGGATCCAGTGGAAACGCCGGATGGAGGCCAGGAAGGTTTTATGCATGCATCTACCTTTTCCTGTCAGTCTGCCTCCTATACAAGCGCTATGTACGGCATTCCCATGGGATTTATCAATCATTATGAACGGGTTACAGCCCAGGAGGCTTTGGAAAAGCTTCCGCCTTTCCTGAACCGCCTAAAAGGATATGGGGGAGGTAAACCTATTTATCTGGATCAGTTCCTTTTTACAGATAATACAGTGGGATTTGAGCACAATGCCCAGTTGATGGACAGCGAAAAAGATGCTTATCTGGAGGGAGTGGCCCCGATCCTGGCTTCGTCCACTATGGGGTATGGGATCTGGACTTACCGGGATTATGGGGACAATAAACTGTTTAATGCCCAGTTTGCCCTGGGAGAACAGGGATGGCGCTTTTGGGGAGGAAGCTGTATACGTGAAGGAGAGACTGGAAAACAGGCCTTTCTGCCAGTTGGAGGAAGTATTTATCAAAATTTGGGAAACAGAATGACGGGGAACACGGGGAAAGATACCTATATCCGTTTTAAGGTATGGGCAGAGCTTCCCTGTCAGGTTACGGTGCGGGCAGGAGGAAAAAGTAAGACGGCTCAGGCAGAGGGAAGCCATACTGTGGAATTAAAGCTGTCAAACTGCAGCCCCTCCGATCTGACCATCTCTGCAAAGGGAGGAGAGGGCCTCTGTGTAGACGATATACAGGTATACACCTTTGTCACTCAAGGGGAGCTTTATCATATAGACGGGACAGAAGGAGCCTGTATAGAAGCGCTGCGGCGTATGAATGAGCGATTGTAGAATGGGTATACTAGCTTTGTCATTTATGGGATCATGGTCTTAAACCGTGCTTCCCGGGTATTGTTGTCAAGATGCAAGGAATGGCGCAGATGCTCTGTTTTCTGGAAATCAGGAAAGGAAAATAGAAAAAGATCAGGAATGAGCTACGAATCCTGCGTCTGTGAAAAGGAGGAACCGTTTATGACAAAGCTGGAATGTGATGTGAAGACATGTCTGCACAATGCAGATAACTGCTGCTGCAAGGGAGCAATCCTGGTGGAAGGAGGGCAGGCCAAACATGCAGGTGAGACCTGCTGTGCAAGTTTTGATGAAAACAGGGGAAATGCATTTAAAAACCTGTTTAAGACGCCGGAAACCAGTCTGGAGGTGTCCTGTGAGGCGGTAAGCTGCGTTTACAATGAGGACTGCCGCTGTCAGGCGGACAAGATCTCCATTGGCGGCGGCAAGGCCTGCCAGTGTGAGCAGACAGAGTGCGCTTCCTTCCGGGCCAGATAGGAGAAAGGAGTGCCGCGGAGAATGGGGGAGGAGAATGATTTCTCCGCCCCCCTCTCTGCGGAGAAAGAATCAGAATTTACTTTTACATTTTTCTCCTATAAAAAAGTTATAAAAAATTTAAAAATAATTATGTCAAGCGTTTTTGAAAATGTCCCGAAAAACTTTAATTATTAGCCCCGACTTA
>ENA-UONU01001351-UONU01001351.1-human-gut-metagenome-genome-assembly--contig:-CS51-NODE-1351-length-18571-cov-15.003456_pt1 | contig 18571 bp, 19 predicted proteins | sample MGYA00242462_ERZ724009 | MGnify/ENA metagenome assembly ERZ724009 | reverse complement strand
GCTTAAAGAATATTTAAGTCCTTCTATTAAATTTAAATCGTCCTCTAAAAGAAGTATTTTTTCCACCCTTAACATCCTTTCTTACATTAATTTTTATCTTAATTCTATACTCAATCTTTAAACATATCAACTTTCATTTTTGTAAGAAATTTTTTCTTTAAAAAACCTTGTAAATAGTCTTTTATAGAAATTCGCTGCCCCCCCCACAAAAACAATACAATTGAATAATAATTTAACCCCGTCTTGGAAAATCACAAAATCCAAAACGGGGTTCTCATCGAATAACAGTTTTTTTGAAAAATACGACATCTACCCCTAATTATGTTTAGCCCTTAGTAACTAAAACGAATTTATTTCTATAGTAAAAGAGTAGGTGATCTGCCAAATAGCATCTTGAGAACACTGTAAATTTTAGATTATCGTTAGTTTTCAATGCCTGTTCAAACAAACTTTTCATCAGTATAATCATCGACTTATAATAGTCTTGTTCAAAAGCCTGCATAAGTGACATATCATATTCATCAATCAAAAAGCTTACTTTTCAGTTATAATACTTTGTGAGCAATGCTGATAAAATTTTCAGACTGCCAATATTAACAACATCACAATCCCTATCTTTACACATCTACTTATAATACCTTCTCCTAAAATGTATCCACTATTTTTTCTCTCTAATATATAACGACTATCCAAGCAGAAAAAACAAATGTTTTTTCTTGTTTTCTCTACTCTTTACTAAATGAAAAATATATCTTTTCTTTTATCTCTAATACAATCTCTGTTTTCCATTTATCCATTTTTAATTCAAACAACTTATCGTACTGAATCCCCATTTTCTGCCAAAACAACTATAAAGAGTTTTTTCCAAAACCAATCAGTCATAACTTCCCTATCCCTTCATTTTCTATAAAAGGAAATACTCATATTCAAACTATAAAAAGACTACATTAAAAAAGGCAAAAATTCTCTACATAATCACTTCCTCCTCTAAGTTCATTATTTTCTGTTTTTTAGTCTATACCTTATTGTGTCTATAAACTTAATACGAAAAATTTTTCATTCTCAATCATATACGCTTAGCTTCCTACTATAATTTCACTAATCTCAAGCATTCCTTCTTCACTAACATCATCTGGATGTATAACAGAGCAAGTTTCTTTTTTATGCATAAATATTCCGCATTGCTTCTGCAATTATTAAACGACTAAATTGCAACTCTATTTTCTAAAAATTTTCTTTCTTATTCTTCAATCCATCTCTGGCGAATACCAAAACAATCATCTCTATGTACGAATTAGGTCACCCGTCCATCTATTTCTATCTATTTCATCTAGTGCTATTCTGTCCATACAGTCCGCAGAAACAGCGTAAAAACGCACAAAACAGCACTCAATATCACTCATTTTCTGCCTTATAGATAGTAGCTCACAAAATATTCGACTGCGTTGTCCGGGAACATCTCCTTGAATTCCCCATACAACTGTGCCGCCAACGTCTTATTGTGAGCGATTACAAGTGTCGGTTTCTGAAGCTGCTCTATAACGTTTGCCATCGTAAAAGTTTTTCCGGAACCCGTAACCCCTAGTAAAGTCTGGCATTGATTGCCTTCCTTGAAACCTTTTACCAACTGTTCGATCGCTTGCGGCTGGTCACCGGTCGGCTTATATGGGGCTTTCAAAATGAATTTATCCATAGCAAAATCCTCCTTTGTGACTTTTCGTACGTTTACTATCAGCCACATTTTCAAATATATTCGTAACAGGATTCGTCACGAAACCGCAAAATCTATGCCCCATACACGTCTTTTTCAAGTCGCATCGAGTAAAAGTCACAAAATAGATTTTTGCGGACAAAACATCACTTGATAATACAGAATAATGCCAGACGGTATCTAACATCTTTCTGCTATGTAACAAACCCATTATAACAAAACAATTTTTAAAAGTATATAGATTAGAAAAAGAAAAAGTACAAATGTTCGATTTTTCTCATTCGTACTTTTTCTTTTTAGTATTCGTTTTCTGTTTTCTTTTTACTCAGGCTGCCAGTAGATATTCGTCTACAATGCCATCAATTTCTTCCATATCAGAGTAATCATAGTATTTATCTTTCCGGCGTTTTGGCATGACTTCTTCCATAAATGGCTCTATCACATCCAAACAATCCTCAATGATCTCTGTTGTATCTCCATACACATCTGCTGTAATGATTTCTTTTGAATGTCCCAGCATACTTGCAATTCCCTTGATATTAAAATCATTCTTTAACAGAATTGTTGTGTATGTATTTCTCAACTGATGAAAGTGTATATCCGGCAATCCCAACGACGCAAGCAGTTCTTTGTAATATTTGTGATGATAACTTTTACTTCTTGGGTTTCCATAAGTAGAACAACAGATATAATCCCAATCACGAAACTCTCGTTTTCGCCTCCTGCGATTCTTTTCATAAATCTTCCGTTGTTCTAAAATTGCCTCAAACACATAATCCGGTATCGGTAATTCTCTTACACTAGACGGTGTTTTTGTTTTAATCTCCTGCTTAGTCAACATCTTTGGTTCAAAATCTTCAGCCTTAGAATTCGGTTTCTTCCCCAACTGTCTCTGTACTTTTAATGTCTGATTGATATAATCTACATCACTATATTTCAAACCGTTAATCTCTCCTCGGCGCAAGCCCATCAATACAGCAAATAAAATCTGCATATGAATGGGTGTTTCTTTACTCGCCTCGATCAACTGAAATACCTGTGGTAAAGTAAGTGTTTTTTTCACATCAATATTTAGGGTACGATATGCTTTCTTTTTGATCTTTTTCGGAAGCATCACATCTTTCGCTGCATTTTCACTGACAACATTTTTTGATTTTGCATACTCCAAAGCTGTCTGCATGACTGTTTTCGTTAATCGGGCAACTGACTCCGACTGTTCTGCTACTACATTATAAAATTTACGAATATAGCCTTGATTCAAAGTCTGCATATACATTTTTCCAATTTGAGGAATTGCATAGTTGTAAACAACATTTTTATAACTCCCATAAGAATCATCGGTCAACTCCAGTCTCTTCACATCTTCCAGCCAGAACTCCAGAAAATCAGCCACTTTAATCTTCCCATATACAATATAGGTTCTGTCATGAAGTTGTCCAATAATCTCATCCCTTACCGCATTTGCCTCACGCTTTGTTTTATATCCGGAATGTTGTTGTGTTGTTGATGTATCATCCGCAAAGGTTAGACGCACACGAAATCCATAGCCTTTTTTAATCGTTGTAACGGAGTAAACTTTATAATCCACATATTGCTTAAATTCAAACTTCTTTCCCATGTTATCCCTCCGTTCCCGTTTTCTCCGGTACAAAAGTGTCATTCATAAATGCAATAATCTTATCTTTCTCATCCATCACTTCACAATAATATTCATAAGTGGTGTGAATAGAACTATGCCCTAACAGACCGGATATTTTCACAAGAGGGACGCCGCGTTCTATCAAAATTGTCGCAAACATATGACGCAGTCCATGAACCGTAATCTTAGGCAGTCCATTTCTCTCGCATAATTTCGTCAAAGCTAAATTAAATGCCGATGTGGAATGTGGTTTCCCATCTGGTCTGCAGCACACATAACCATGATCCTCATAGAAATCTTTTCTCCATGCTTTTTCCGTCTCTATCTTCTGTCTTCTGTGCTCCACTTCCTCCATAACAGCTTTTGGAACCCGTAAAATACGGAAGCTATTTTCCGTCTTCGGATCGCGTTCCGTCACACCATATTCTTCAACATGATAGCCGTCCTTTAATTTAGGATTTGCCACAAGCTGCCTGCTGATTCTGACCGTTCTCTTTTCAAAATCAAAGTCTGAAAATTTCAGTCCCATGATTTCACCTTTTCTCAATCCACAAAACAGAGCTAAAAGCATTTCTAAATACCACGGATTCAAATATGCCGCATGTAACAACACCTTTATCTTTTCTTTGCTCAAAATACGGATTTTGGGTTTCGGTCTCGGATATGGTTTTGTCTCCGGCACCGGATTATGTTTGATAAATCCATCAAAAACGGCATCTTTCATTGCCAGACTTAAGAGTTCTCTTCCTTTATTTCCAGCCGAAACACAAATTTTCGATGCTCGCTCCAACAATGTGTCCAGATACTCTACTGTCACATATTTTAATTTGATGTCTGATTCCATGTTCGGTAGCAACAAATTATACAAAGTGTACGCACCAATCATTTTCGTTGTTGTTTCAATTCGCAATGAATAAATATGTTCAAACCAGTATCGTAGGAACTCCCCAAACATCACATCTGTGTTTTTTAAATAGGCAACCTGTAACTCTCTCTGCCTGTCTTTATACCGCTCTTCATATTCCCAATAGCTTTTCTCTGCCTCTTCCGGCGTAGCAAATCCGCCCTTTTTCCCATACTTCGTTGTCATATCATCCAACAATTCTTTTGTCCGATGATACCATGAAGTTCCATTAAAGAAAACTACTCTTTTCTCATTTTGAAGTTCTTTCCTTTCAACATTCTTATTCTTCTGCTTCATCTATTCCTCACTTCGCTTCTTTCACTCCTCCCCACTTAACCATTTTTCAAACGATATGCAGGGAATTCTGTAACTCTTTCCTATCTTGATGACACGAAACGGTTTCTGCTTCTGATAAACCTCATCCAGAAATTCATAGGTTTTTGTTCTTCCTATGCCGAGCAGTTTCTGAATATCCTCCGCATCATATACCTTTTTTGATATATCAAATGTATTTTCCATAACAGTCCTCCTCACTTTCAAAACAGCAGAAGGACTGTACGCTTATAACATAACGTACAGTCCCAGAAACGTCTAATGTGCGAATGTTTCAATCGCACACTTGACATCCTTATTTTCTTTTTATCGATATTTCTTCCTTATTAAATAATCATACCCTTTCCTGCTCTGACAAAACATACACACTTCTTTCTTCCTTTGTCCATAATCTGCTCTTTTGATAAAATGTTCCGGCGATTCATAAAAGACTTTTGCACACACTGGGCAAAGGCATAACTGGATCGGCTTATCCAGTTTTCGCACGCCGGTACTCGTTCGCAGCGCTTTGTCCACTTTTAACATCTGCTGTTTGTCCAAAATTCCCACGTACTCTCTCAGCCGGCTTTTATCAATCGTCCGCACCTGTTCTAAAAGTACCACGGAATTTTTCTCCAAGCCTTTCCGATCCCTCAGTATCACATGTGTCGGGAGTTTCGTTTTTGGCTGACTTGTAACCGCTGCTACAATCACAGTCGGGCTATACGCATTCCCCGTATTATTCTGAATCACAAGGACCGGTCGGACACCACCCTGCTCACTTCCCACAACCGGACTTAAATCCGCATAATAAATATCGCCTCGTCTGATTTCTCTTTCTTCCATTGTGTTCCTCCTCCATTGCAAAATGCTCCTCGGATATTTCCTTATGTGTTGCAGAGACAGCACCATACGAATACTGTCTCTGAATTTATGTATCAGCCGGATTCCTGATCTTTCATCCGGCTACCATTTCTTTGCCTAAATCAAGCCTATTTGTCCCCGACACCCCGGCTTCATGTGTAAAGATACACGGGAAATCATCAAACGACTGACTGCGAATCAGTTCCACGGGAATCACACCCCTCCGGGGATCACCCGAAGCTGCCCTCACTTGTTGCGGTATCTTCGTTTCCATGAGTAACCATTTTTTGAAAATCCTTCGCATACACGACTTTATGACCGGACAGGAGTATCATTATCCCTGCTGTCTGTCATCGCCCTGCCAGTAGCAATCTGACAGTCAGAATCAATCTTATTCGCTCCATGAATGAAACAAATCAGACGGAAACCGTTTCTTTTCTCTTCGTGTGGGATTTCGCTGCCTTTCTCTCATTCACATCATGGCGGATTGTTTCATATAGCTTACGCTCATCACGATAACAGCAGGAATGTGCCTGATGAATGGATATTCAATTATCAAGGTGCGCCCATTTCCCATTTGCGGGAAACAAGCGAGAAATAATCTTCCTCACTTGTTTCCCACTTTTGAGGCAAAAAGTAGCCTATGAAATGTTATTTTTCTAACTCTTTTTTCAGCTTTTCCAGGGCAACGTCAATCGAACGCTTCACCGGCATCTTCGTACATCCCTCTAATTTTGCAATCCGCTCATATGTCATACCATCATAAAAATATAAAATCAGTCTGCGTTTCTGAATCTCCGGGAGTTTCTGTATTGCCCGGTGCAGCCTTTCCACAAGTAACTTCTCCAGCACTACATCTTCCACACTTTCCGGCTTCTGTATTGCCCGTCCATTTAGCGCATGCTCCCAAATTTCAGAATGCTCTATGTATTTGTCCCACTGATGTAAGTAAGAAATATCCCGTAGTTCAAATTCATCAAATGCTTCATAGAGTTCCCGACTGATTTCAAATGCTTGCTTTTTATGTTCTCCGTCTAAAAACTCAATATAGCAACTTCCGTTTCTTTCACAAATGCTATACGGATTGTATTTATCTTTTCTTCTTTTTGGATGTTTTCCCTCCATGTCCTTTCCTCCGATCTGAAAATTTTTATGAAAATTTCAAATCGAAAGGCGGACCTCTGATTTCCTGAAACCAAACCGGTTTCAGCTCAATCAAAAAGGGACATTATCCTCAACCGCATTGATAAAGCAACAAATAAAATCAAAAAAATCAGGTGCATTACAAAACAGAATCAAACCGTCTTGTAGTACACCTGCATTCCCAAACCATTTTTCTATATGAAATTGACTTTTTTTAATCTTTTATCAATGACATCCCCCTGAACCTTTCCTCCCATACATCCCTCTCTCATGTATTACACTGTACATTTTTAGTCCATTACAGGTATATTCATAACCGATAACGTGTACTGTAAACTATACACGAGGTGAATTGTAATGGATAAAATAAGAGAAAATCTCGGAATTGTAGTCAGAGAAGCCCGTGAAAAAACCGGACTCACACAATCTGAATTGTCTGAAAAACTCGGTTTGGGTGATAAAACTATTTTAAACATAGAAAACTTCCGTGGAAATCCAAAATTTGACAGCTTGTATCCTCTTGTCAATTTTCTCAAAATTCCCGGCGATAAGTTATTCTACCCGGAGCTGAAGGATGATGAACCAAATAAGCATCAACTACTTTTAGAAATTCAATCCTGCAATGACCGGGAAGCTGCTGAACTTCTTCGAGTTACCCGCTATATGCTGGAACTACTCCGCAAACGCAATTCCGATTCAGAGCAATAATCAGCCGAAGATTCATTTTGGCTGACTATTGCTCTTTCTACTATAAAAAGATTTTATAAAAGAAATCGGTAAAAACTTGGTAGTAAACTGGTGAGCATTTGGTACGTTTTGTGCATAAAGAAACGGTACTGATCACTTTAACCAGTACCGCTTCTCTCATTCATTCCATGACTAAATTTATAACCCACACCCCAAACATTCTCAATATAAGGTGTTCCTTTTGGGTTCTCTCCCAGTTTCTTCCGTAATTGTTTCATCTGACAGGTCACTGCATTATCCACATCAACCGCTACTTCCTCACACCAGATTGATTGATAAATCTGCTCTTTCGTATATACCCATCCCGGATGTTCTGCAAGAAGAACAAGAATGTCAAATTCTTTTCTTCGCAGCTCTATCTGCCGGGATGCAATCTGAACCTTCCTGCATTTCAAATCAATAACCAACGATCCGAAAATGAAAATAGTATCACCCTCTTTACATCAAGCCTTATTTCAAATCTGCCTATACATACTTTGTTATAATGTGCTGCTCAACCACCTTCTTCCCCAAAAGTGTGATTGCCTTTTGCGGGCATTTACTAATACACCGGTAACACATCGTACATCGATTCCCTGCAACTGCCTTTCCATCAAACAGCGAAAGATTCTGTGTCGGACAGTTTTGGACACATATCCCACAACCATTACAGTTCTCATGAATATTCAGCTTTTTATTATATGCTCTTGTTTTATGATAGAACCAAAGCCGTTGCCCAAACAATCCGATCACATGTGCCAGAAAAGACAGCCCCTCTTTCGGATACATCTGCCTTTTTATATCTGAAGCGACTTTTTCAATCTTTTCGGCAGCTTTTTCCACAAGCTGTTGATTCTCTTCAAATGATTTTTTCAACAATGGACTGTCGCATACAGAATCAGGCATTTTCACATGTACTCCACCTAAGATTACTGCTCCTTTCTTTTCCAGCAATCTCGCGGCGCATCCGCCACCATCTCCACTAAAGGCTCCCATTGTAGCTAAACAAAGAACCTGTTTCCCTTTCCAAATTTCACCATTCTTCTCTATAAATGTCCGAACGAAATACGGTATATTGGAAAATTGTACCGGATAACCAAAGATAATCGTGTCATTCTCTTCCAGTTTTTTAGCTGCCGATGGATTTTCTAAAGAAACTGTTTCAGTTTCTCCTAAAAGTGAAGATAACAATTTCACACAATATTCTGTATTTCCAGTTCCACTAAAATAAATTCCTAACACGGTACCACCTCATTTCCTATGGAAAATGTGCAAATCAGATCTTCTATTTTCTCTTCCCAGTCTGAGGCATATCTTACATTTTGAAGCGTTGCCAAAGAGGTAAGCCCATGAATATAAGCGAATAATGCAATGATATAGTCTTGTTTCTTTTCTTCTGAAAGTTCCAATGGCGCAAGCAGTTTCATTACCTGTTCTCTATATATCGAAAATGGCTTATAGTCCTCGTCACTTCCCCCTTGATTATCTAAATTGATCTGCATTTTACCTTTCGTAAATAAAAAGGAAAAATAGTGGGGATTCTGAAGAAAAAATAAAACGTATGCCTTTCCAAATTCCATGAGAAACTCAGGTTTTCCCGAATGCTTCGCAATCACATCCTGCAATCGTTCCGTAAACTGATCTGTAATATAACTCTGCATTGCCAGAATCAAATCGTCTTTGTTCTTGAAATGACTGTATGGCGCAGCATGGCTCACATTACATGCCTGTGCTACCTTTCGTAATGAAAGCTGCTGCATACCATATTCTTCTACTAATTCAATCCCCTTCTCTATCAGTTCATTCCTCAAATTTTTATGATGATAGGCTGTATGTTTCATATTCCACCTCCGAACTTTACAGTGTAAACATTATACTTCTTAATCTTTACACCGTCAAGTTTCGTAGATAATATTCTTATGAATTATTTTAACCGTTCAATACAACCCGTTTTAATATTTTCTATATTTCTGGCAATCTTTTCTTCTGTCCAATCCCACCACTTAATCTTTAACAATTCTTCGATCACTTTTTCATCAAATCGCTTTCGGATCGGCTTTGCCGGAACCCCTCCAACAATCGTATATGGCGGCACAGCTTTTGTAACAACTGCTCTTGTTCCTATAATTGCTCCATCTCCAATGGTAACGCCTGATAATATGACCGCTTCATAGCCAATCCAAACATCATTTCCAATTACAATATCCCCTCTATTGTCCCATGCCTCTGTAACTTTTTCCTTTTCAAGATTCCATTCCTCAAAAAATAACGGAAATGGATATGTAGATAACGAATCAAGCGCGTGGTTTGCACTATTAAAAAGAAACTTTGTGCCACAAGCAATAGAGCAAAATTTCCCTATTTTCAGTTTGTCACGATTGATCGGATATTGATAAAGCACGTTGTTCGTTTCAAACTCTTTCGGATCATGGATCGTATCATGATACATCGTATAATCTCCTACGATGATATTCGGATTTGAAATTACATTTTTCAGATAAACAGTTTCTTTTTCTCCGCTTCTCGGATATATTTTTCTCACATCAGCCATTTTATCAGTCCTCCTGCACTTTCTATATTTACACTCTATATTTACACTCTCATTTTATGCTCATCTGTAAACCGACTCAATACACCAAACATTGCAGACCCAAATAATAGAAAAGAGAGCCACAAAATGCAGCTCTCCACAATTACTTCTGATAAATGATTTTTCTAATAGCATATACAGAAAGATGATAACGTTCTGCAAGTGATGCAACTGTTTCTCCATCCCGGAATTCGGAAACAATTCTTTCATTCCGTTTACAAATCTCCGCCCTATAACCTGACAGTTCGCCCCATGCCCTACGTTGTTCATTCTTTGCCGGAACATAAAGATATTCCGCCTGTATATACTTTTGCAATTCTTCCACTAATGCACTTGGAAGAACCGTGTTAGCATTCACATATTTCATAACAGCTTTCCTCCTTATAGTACTCTAAGCAGCAAAGCCAGAAATATAAGATCAGCGACGCTTCTCTACTCCACGCAATGGTCGCTTCTCAACTGGCTTTGCGTGGAGAACAGCATCATTTTTTCTTTTCTTACTTTGGCACATCCTCATCACCAACTTTCCTTCTTGTTCTTCTATACTACTGTCATTCCAAAATACAGTCAATAAGCATCAACGAAAAAGCAGAACCCAAAACAATACAGTATTGTTTTTTATACAGTTTCTTCTCTTACTTCATCCCATGGCTGAATTTATAACCCACACCCCAAACTGTCTCGATATAAGGTGTGCCTTTGGGATTCTCTCCCAGCTTCTTCCGTAATTGTTTCATCTGACAGGTCACTGCATTATCTACATCAACTAGTACTTCCTCACACCAGATCGATTGATAAATCTGTTCTTTCGTATATACCCATCCCGGATGCTCTGCCAGAAGAACAAGAATGTCAAATTCTTTTCTTCGTAACACTATCTGCCGGGAAGCGATCTGAACCTTCCGGCATTTTAAATCAATGACTAACGATCCGAAAATGAAAATGGTATCACCCGCCTCTAGACTCTCCCCACTTAAAAGTTTTCTACATTCTAATGGTTAAAAGATTTTTATTTTACACTTATTTCTACATTTCCCGTAAAGTTTTCACATTCAATCCCAATGTAATTTCCGCCATCCGGAAGCGTAAGAGTATCCTTATATTCCCCAGTCGTTTCAATTAAAGTTACTGGTTCTTCTGCACCTGAACTCCAAAATACCTTTGCTGTCCCTTCATCTACTTCCAAATTACATGTAATCGAAATTTCTTTTCCTGCTTCCCGTTTTATTGAAGTACCTCCAAACAAATATTCTGTATCTGAAAAACCTTTATAATCTGCCCGATAACTTCCCGTATAATCATCGATCCCTTTTTCTTTCTTCCCTTGCAAAGACAAGTTTCCGGTCAATTCTGACGATCCAACAGATTGAACAATATTATTATAATGATCGAGGACTTCATCTTTTGTACATCCGGAAAGTGTGCAAACTCCCAAAAGAGATAACGTTAATAAAACAAGACCTTTCTTCACTGACATTATTACCACCCTTTCTTTGGTGCAGCTTTTTTCGCCTTTTTCTTTACTTGCTTCGGCTCTTTTTCTTTCATACATAAAATCAATACTGCGGAAATTGCAACAACAATAGCAAGACTGACCGTACAAGTTACCGTATTCCAACGAACTGCTGCATCATAACTGCGATAGTGAATCATTCCAAGACTCGCTGTAATCGGATAGATATTTGCTAATGTCATATTTCCTGCTGCAAACATTCCGCCATATCCATAAACAAAAGCAACAATAACACCGATTAAAAAGCTGCTCGACTTTCGGGATGTGATAATAATAATCGGCAAAACCGCAAGATACAAAAAGAAATTTACCGCAGTAATTTGCAGAACAGCTTGTAATATCAAGGAAAAATGAAAGCCCGGAAATCCGACAATCAATTCTGCAATTACCGTAAACAGACTACATATCAAACCAAACACAACAGACAGCACACCGCATACAATTAGTTTTCCCGTCAGAAGACGCTTAAAGGAAACCGGTACGGTCAGAATATTTTTCAATGTATCATCCGTTTGTTCACGGGAAATCATGTATCCGGCAATCAAGCTAATACACATTGGAAAGATCATGGACATATTGTTTTTAATCACCTGCTCTGTTAAATATGCGAAATCCCATACAGAACCATCATTTGCCATAGAGGTAAACAACGTCAATAAAACAGATAACAACATAAGCGCAACGCCCGCCCATAGAATGTGATACCTTTTCAGTTTATAAAATTCTGTTTTTATGATACGAACCATGCTTATTCCCCCCTTTGCTTATATAATCTGTCAATCACGAAGAAAGACAATACTGCCATGATTCCAAGAATAATCACTACCTGAAAGGTTGATGGAATCAAACCTGTCATCTGTTCCAGGTCCATTTTAATTCCATGTTCTGCCATATCTCCGGCGCTCCAAAATGTAGTCAATGGGGTCGGTAAGATCCACAAAATTGTTTTCGGCAACGCATCGAATAATGCAGTAGCACTCATATTCAGCACACTGTAAAACACACACAATAAAATAGAAAAAACGTAAGTTTTACTGAAAAAGACAACTAAAACAATCAGGGGCAGTGTACCAGCAGTAATAAAAATTCCTGTTTCAACTGCTAAAAACAACTTATATCCAATTCCATACACTTCTAACGTGCCAAATCCACATAAAATCGTTACAATCGTAGACGCTACACAAAAAATGATGCCAAAGAAAAATAATACAAGTATTTTTGCAAGAACCATTTGTGTACTGGTAACTGGAATGGTACGCAGATTTTTAAATGTATCATTATCGCGTTCCATAAAAAATAACATTGCCGCAATCACACCAATCAAGCATGGCAGCAAAAACTGAATGCCATATCCAAGCACCATATTAAATAATCCGTCAAATGCATCCGCTTTATCTACATATCTTTCCATCATAGACGGGGTTGTCATTAAATAAGTCAATGGGATCGGGAAAAGAAAGGCTGCCAATATCACCAGCGGAATAAATTTTTTCCGCCGTAGCTTTAAAAATTCGCATTTTACCAATTTAAGCAATTCCCTCGCCTCCCGTCACACGCTTGAAGTAATCTTCAAGACTTTCTTCACAAGTATGCGCTTCTGATACCTCCAGTCCATTTTCTACAAACGCTGTCACAACTTTTCCTACTGGCAAATCAAGATTATGCAGTCTTAAATTATGATCATCCTGAATTGAGAATTGATTTTCATGGAACTTATGTTCCAAAATTCTTGCCGCTTGTGCGGTATCAGAAATAGTAAAGCGGATATGCTTACTACTTTTTTGCTCTAATTCTGCAAGACTCTCCTCTTCCAGCAAGATCCCATGATCAATAATTCCAATATCATCCGCCAGCAATGCGATTTCCGAAAGAATATGGCTTGAGATCAAGATTGTTTTTCCTCTCAGATCACAAAGTTCACGAATAAAAGAACGTACTTCTGCAATTCCAATCGGATCAAGTCCGTTGATCGGTTCATCCAAAATCAATAATTCCGGATCGTGCATAACTGCAAGTGCGATTGCCAAACGTTGCTTCATTCCCAGAGAATATTGTGAAAACAATTTTTTATCTTTGTAAGGTAAGCCCACCAAATCCAAAGCATCCTGAATTGCATGATTGTTCGGAACTCCTCGAAGTGTAGCAAAAACACGCAAATTCTCAGTTGCGGTCAAGTTCGGATAAAATCCGGGAGATTCTATCAGACTGCCGATGCGTGGCAATAGCTTTTTTTCATTTCCTTGTAAAGATTTTCCCCATATTTTCACTTCGCCGGACGTTGGTTTTGTAAGTCCGAGCAGCATTTTCATAGTCGTTGTTTTCCCCGCTCCGTTTCTTCCAAGCAGCCCATAAATCCTTCCTTTCTGCACATGGATATTCAAGTCAGCCACGCTTTTTTGTGATCCATATTTCTTCGTAAGATTTTTTGTTTCAATAATGTACTTGTTCATATTCAAACCTCCTGTTCTGTGAAGTATTCTATCACACCAATCTTGCATGAACCTTGCAAAGCTCTTGCATTAACCTTGCATTTCGTTCTCTCTTTTACACAATGATAACAATCCGTATAAAATAAAGGCTCCCGCCACAAAAGCGAGAGTCCTAAAGCAGCGGAAATGTAACAGTAAATACTGTCCCTTTTCCTTCTTCACTTTCTACTGTTATCCTACCATTCATTTTCTCTACAAGCTGATATACGATGGATAATCCAAGTCCGCTTCCCTTTTCAGACCTTCCCTTATCACACTTATAGAGTCGATCAAAAATATACTTCAGATCATCCTTCCCAATCCCAATACCATTATCTTCTAAAAGAATCTGTACCGTTCCACTCTGCTTTTGCATGATTATTCCGATTCTGTCTGCCTGACTATGAGCAAGCACATTCTGAATCAAATTGTTTAATATCCGCATATAACTGTCTGCATCAAGTTTTACTCGGAATGGCTGTTCCGGAATATCAATATTATACTCTATCTGTTTATCTTCAAATACTGGTATCCAATCGATCAAAATATTTCTTGTCAGTTCTGCAACTTCAACTTCCTCGATTTCCATAGCAAATTCATCAGAGTTTAATTTAAACCAGTCAAAAAGCACATCAATATATTCTTTTAAATCATACGCTTTCCTTCGGGCAGTTTCCATGTACTCATCACGGTCTTTCCCTGTAACAAGTCCTTTATGTGCTGCATCCAGATAACCAATCAGCGTCGTGAGAGGCGTTCTTACATCATGGGAAAGGCTGGTCATAAGCTGGCGATTTGTTTCTTCTGACTGTCTTACTTTAGAAAGTCTGTTTTCATAAGATACAATGATTTCATTCATTTCATAAGCAAGCGGAGCAACTAACTCATTCGCTGCTGATAAAATTCGCCGGTTTCCATTTCCTTCTTTTACATCCTGCAATGCCTCTGTCATTTCCATAATCTGCTTTTTTACACGACGAAGAATAAAGCAGACTGATAATATAGCTATGATAGATACTCCAACTAATAAACCAATCATCACCTGCATATACTCATACCTCCTTATTAAACCGGTATCCGATCCCCTTTATCGTCTGAATATATTTCGGTTTTCCCGGAGTTACCTCTAGTTTCTTCCGAAGCCGGCTGATAATTGCCATAATATTGCTGTCATCATAAACATACTCTTCTCCCCAAACAGATTCATAGATCTGCTGTTTCGTCAATATCTTGCCTTGATTTTTCGCGCAAAACAACAACAAATCAAACTCTTTAGGCGGAAGTTCAAATATTCCATTCTCCGTTGTAATACAACGGTTATCAATATCAATTTTCAGACCTTCAAAAGTAAGCTGCTGTATGTCTTCCTGCTGATTAAAACGTGTATAGCGGCGGATAAGAGACACAATCCTTGCAATCAATTCATCCATATCAAATGGTTTTGTCAGATAATCATCTGCACCTGCTCGTAATCCCTTTACTTTAGATGCACTGTCATTTTTCGCTGTAAACATCAAAATCGGCAAACTATATTCCTTTCGGATTTCTTCTAATGTTTCAAATCCGTCCATCCCCGGCATCATCACATCTAAAATTACAAGCTGATACGTCTGTTCTTTTAACTGTTGAATTCCTTCTCTTCCTGAATTACAAATATCTGCTTCGATTTCCTCTGAAAGCACACTCCGTTTAATTAACGTACACAATTCTTTATCGTCATCTATGATTAAAATCTTATTCATAGCACAATTCCACTCCCAACTGTTCTTATATCAATCCACATTTCTATCATCGATCATTCTTTTTAGTAACATTATAGTCAGATATGCCCTCAATAACAAGTTTATCACAATCTTTATTTTTCAAACTCAAAAGCGGTACTGCCCAATTCCCAGTACCGCTTTCTCCTTACATTCCCTGATTGAATTTATATCCCACACCCCAAACCGTCTCGATATAGGGCGTTCCTTTGGGATTATTCCCCAGCTTCTTCCGAAGCTGTTTTATCTGACAGGTCACTGCATTATCCACATTGACCGGGTGCTCATCTCTCCAAATCGACACATAGATCTGCTCCTTTGTGTACACCCAGCCCGGATGTTCTGCCAGAAATGATAAAATATCAAATTCTTTTCTTCGCAAAACAATCAACTTTGTATCAATGTGTACCTGTCTGCTTTTTAAATCAATCCGTATTCTTTCAAATTTGAAAATTGCATCATCCCCGTCTTCCGTTTTTTCTCTTGTCTACTGCGCTGTCCGCAACCGTTCTACCACACTTCCTTTATTAAAGAAATGTAAGACAACCACTGGAATTACCGCCGCCAAGATCAAATAGATCACTGCGATAAAAAATGCCGGAACCAGTGTAAACCGCAGGGTAAAATACCACATAGATGGGGAATTGAGTACGTTCTTTAATACTGTCATTCCTAAAATTGCTGCAAGCAGACCGCCGATTACATCTGCACCTGCCGCATAATATAAGCCCTCATCCACAATCAGTCTGCGAAGCTGGCGGTTTGTCATGCCGATACTCTGCATGGCTGCAAATTCATGGCGGCGGGTAATGATATTGGTGACCATCATATTGGTAAAGTTAATCAATCCGGCAAATGCCAGAATCACTCCGATCATACCGCCTACCAGCAGAACAATGTTCCGATTGGACGCAAGCTGCTCCTGTAACAGCTTGATGGATGTATAGGCAACAGAAGTATTTTCTCCCGTAAAGTCCGCTAAAAATCCTTCCAGATTCTCTTTTTCCCCTTCTTCTGCATTAAAGCTGTAACTGAAAATCGTCGGCTCTTCATAAAGTTCCTTGAACTTTGTGTCACTCATATAAAGAAATGGCGCATCGCCGCCAATGTAGGCTGCTCCATTTGCACCCGCATAGGTTTCGTATTCCGTTGCTACAACCGTTGCTTTTGCTAAAATCGTACAAGTCTTTTCTTCTTTTCCATCTTTGGAAAACGTAATGGAATCTCCTACTTGAAGCTGTTGCTGCAGCTGCGTCTCTTCTTCCGCCTCTCCGGTCAGTCGGTCTATGATCGTTCCGACAATCACATAATCTCCGGTTTCCATTTTCTCTTTCAAAACATCCGGATTGTTCTCACCTTCATAAATCGTGATATCCTCCCAGAATGCTTCCGAAACGCCAAACACATTTCCAAAATAGCCATCTTCTGTTCCCGGAACTACCCGCAGAGACAATCCGTTTTCATACGCTTTGCTGACAGAATCTTCTTCTGCCTCCTCCGCGATGCAAACCAGATCTTCAAACTTATAATCTATCGTCACATCACTATCATCTCGTGTATTCCGGTACAGAATTCTTTCCTCTTCCACACCTTTTTGCTGATCGATCAGATCTACTACCGAAACCGGGAGTCCGTCTTCTCGATACTGAAATGGAGAAACTCCATTGACTGCCACGGAATTGTAAACGGTAAAGTCTGTTTTCGTAGAACGGGAAATCCATTTTTCTTCATCCATACTCTGTGTGATCACAATAATCGAATTAAATAAAACAATGCACAACAGCATGGATAGGACAATAAAAACGGATCTCCGTTTGTTCCTGCCAAGATTGGAAAATGCCATATAGGACAGCTTTGTTCCATGTGTCCGTTTTGTCTCTTTCATTTTCTTCTTTTCCTGCCCGGTATAACGGATAGCTTCCAGAGGGGATATCCGCGCCGCCTTTCTTGCCGGTTTCCGTGTACTGATCATTACGGTAAAAATCGTAAATACTGCCGCAATCAGAAAGATAAGCGGAGACACGGACACTTTCATGGCATTCAAAGCATTTGCCTGAAAAAACTTCATCACAACCGGAAGAAGCATCCTGCTTACCAGAAATCCAAAGAGTAATCCCAGCGGAAGACCGATCAACGTCAGCCAAAGTGCCTGCCGGTTCACAATCTTTTTGATCTGCCTTGTGGACGTTCCGATGGTTCGGAGCAGACCGTATTGTCTTACGTCCTGCATCACGGAAATATCGAAAATATTATAAATCAGCAGATACCCGCTCACGACAAACAACAGTACAAATACAACCACTGACAGCATCATGCCCGGCTGAAGCATGGCATTTCCTACCTGATTTTGTGAACAGGCAATATAATTGTCTGCATTCATCTGTTCCGGTTCTCCGCCCACGGAAAGTGCAAATTCCTGTAACTGCTTCTGTATGTGTCGCTTATCCTTCAGTACCACATCTGCCATATACGTTCCTGCAATCTCCCGGTTCTCTGCATAAGTATTTACAAATATTTCCGGATTGTCTTTCACAAACTGCTCGGAAACAATCAGCAGGCTTCCGGTATCATTGGCAGTTTCCCACCAGCCGGAAACAACCATTTCATACTGATAGGTTTCTCCACGTAAGGTAAATTCCACCGGAACGGTTTCCCCCACCTTTGCCTCTACTCCCAACGCCTCCAGCGCCTGATCTGTTGTAGCAATCTCATTTACTTTCTTTGGAGCCTTTCCATGTGTCGGCGTACAGAAGGTCAGTTCCTGCTGTACCGGATCTGCATAGTTTATCTCAACCATATGCCCGGAAGCGTTGGATGCAAAGCCAACAAACCGCCTGCATCCTGCCTCCTTGATAAAATCACTATTTTGTAACTCTTCATATTGTTCTTCCGTCAGATACCGGATGTCCCCGTCCGCCTTACTTCCTTTCTGCATCTGCAT
>ENA-UONU01001342-UONU01001342.1-human-gut-metagenome-genome-assembly--contig:-CS51-NODE-1342-length-18674-cov-5.337182_pt1 | contig 18674 bp, 13 predicted proteins | sample MGYA00242462_ERZ724009 | MGnify/ENA metagenome assembly ERZ724009 | reverse complement strand
TTGTATCCCAGATGAGAATATACATACTTATGGTCGTATCCCAGAGGAAGCTCCCCGTACTGGCGGTCAAACCGGTGGCCGCACAGGTTGTCCCGGCCGGAGGGGCATACGCAGTCCCTTCCCCAATCCCGGAAGGACCGCACGATCTTATTGAGAAGGGGATTGTCCGTATACACAGCGCCCCCCTCGCCCATAGTCATATGATGGGGCGGGTAGAAGCTGGAAGTGCCAATATCTCCCACCGTTCCTGTAAAATGGACTGCTTCTTTTCCATTTTCTTCCATTGTATACTGTGTTCCCAGTGCATCGCAGTTGTCCTCCACCAGCCACAGGCCGTGACGGTCACAGAAATCCTTTACCGCTCTCAGGTCAAAGGGATTTCCCAGGGTGTGAGCGATCATGACTGCCTTTGTCTTCGGTGAAAGAGCCTCTTCCAGCTTTGTCACATCTATATTATACTGGGGAATGGTCACATCCACAAACACAGGGACTGCCCCGTATTGGATCGCAGGAGCCACCGTAGTGGGAAAACCGCATGCAACGGTGATGATCTCATCGCCCCGTTTTACCCGCCGCTCTCCAAGCAAAGGAGAGGTGAGGGCCATAAAGGCCACCAGGTTGGCGGAGGAACCGGAATTTACCAGAGAGCAGAAGCGCACCCCAAGATAGTCCGCCAGCTTTTTTTCAAACTCATCCGTATAGCGGCCTGAGGTCAGCCAGAACTCCAGGGAGCTGTCCACCAAATTTACCATCTCCCTGGAATCGTAGACTCTGGAAGCGTATGGGATCCGGTCTCCTTCCTGAAACGGGCCCTTTTTATTGTGGTAGGTATCGCAGTATTCTGCTACCAGATCCAGGATCTCCCTCCTGGCCTGTTCCTCTGTTTTATGTTCAAATGCCATATTCATTCTCCTTCGCTACTGAAAAAATTCTGTGATCTGGCGGTCCATAATCTCTAACATATCTGCCCCGTCAAGGTATGCCTTTGACCACTCTACGGTCTTTTCAACCGCCTCTTTTACCCCGTATCTGGGCTTCCAGCCAAAACGGGACTTTAAACGGGAGCAGTCCAGCTTCAGGAAATTGGCCTCGTGGGGGCCTCCGTCGTACTGGTTGACCCAGCTCATTCCCTCTCCCCAGGCAGCGCAGAACAGATCTGCCAGCTCCCCGGTGGTAACGCAGTCCTTATCGTCCGGCCCTACGTTATAATAGCCTGCAAAGGCCATATCCTCATACTGCTTCATGGCTATATCAAGATAGACAGCCAACGGCTCTAATACCAGCTGATAAGGCCTGGTAGAATGAGGATTCCTCACGATCAGGGCCTTCTTCGCAGCAGCGGCCCGGATGCTGTCCGGTATGATCCGGTCATTGGCAAAATCGCCTCCTCCAATCACATTTCCAGCACGGGAGGTAGAAATAGCACAGCGCCCGTCAGCAAAGAATGATTTCTGATAACTGTGGGTCACCAGCTCAGAGCAGGATTTGCTGTTGGAATAAGGGTCGTAGCCGTCCAGGGGATCACATTCCCGGTATCCGTACTCCCATTCCTGATTTTCATAGACCTTATCCGTAGTCACATTCAACAGGGAACGCACACTCTCCGTCTGCCTGGCACATTCCAATAGATGGACGGTTCCCATAACGTTTGTCTCATAGGTATATACCGGATCCTTATAGGAATCCCGCACAATGGGCTGAGCGGCCAAATGGAATACGATCTCTGGGCGGACCCGCTTAAAAACCTCCATCATGGCTGGCAGATCCCTTACGTCACCGATAACGCTGTCCATGGTATCCTCAATCCCTGCAATCTCAAATAGACTTGGATCTGTAGGGGGATCCAGGGCATATCCCGTTACCTGGGCCCCTGCCAGCGTCAGGATACGGCAGAGCCAGGATCCCTTAAATCCCGTGTGCCCTGTCACCAGCACCCTTTTATTTTTGTAAAATTGTTCCAGTTCTTTCATCGTCATGACCTTCACCTCAGTCCTTCCAGATCTTCCACGGAGCCCTTCCTGACTGCCACAGGCTTTCCAGCTTGTTCATTTCCCTCTGCGTATCCATACACTGCCAGAAACCGCTGTGATAGAAGGACTTTAACTCTCCCTGTGCTGCCAGCTTCTGCATGGGGCCCTGCTCAAAAATCGTGGAATCCCCCTCCAGATAATCAAAAATTTCCGGATTCAGAACCATAAAGCCGCCGTTGATCAACGCCCCGTCATTGTCCTCCTTTTCCCTGAAGGATAAAATGGTATCATGGTCGTCAATATCCAGAACCCCCTTCATCTGCCCGATGTTCACCGTGGTAATAGTGGCAATTTTCCCATGAGACTTATGGAAGGCTGTCAGCTCCTTCAGATCCACTGTGGAAACCCCGTCCCCATACGTCAGCATGAAGGGCTCATTTCCAATATATGGCTGGATCCTCTTGACACGTCCGCCAGTCATTGTATTTAATCCTGTATCCACCAAAGTTACCTTCCATGGCTCGGAATAATTATTGTGAACCTCCATCTTGTTGTTTGCCAGATCGAAGGTGACATCTGAGGTATGAAGGAAGTAGTCTGCAAAAAATTCCTTTACCACGTACTGCTTATACCCCAGACAGATCACAAAATCATGGTATCCAAACTCAGAATAGTATTTCATAATATGCCACAGAATCGGCTTTCCTCCGATCTCGATCATTGGCTTTGGTTTTAAATGGCTCTCCTCACTGATCCTCGTGCCAAATCCACCTGCTAAAATCACTACCTTCATCGATTGTCCTCCGTTCTATTCGCGGCTGAACACGTTCAGCTTATTTTCCTCCAATATCTGAAATGCCCTCTGGATCTTGTCGGCTCCCTTCCGGTACTCGAACAGATCCGAAAGCTCCTTCTCCCTGGCCTTCAGCTCCTCTTCATTCATAGAAGGCACAAGAAGTGCAGTCTGGGCCATTTTTTCAAAATTTTCCTCCCGGTAGGGCGCTTTCTTTATCTCATGATAAGTAGTATAACCATTTCCCAACAGGATTGCAAGGCAGAACAGTCCCATGATCCACCCATATTTCTTTGCCGTCTCCTGTTTTGCCTTATAAAAAACAGCAAAGGTCAGGATCATGCCAAGGATCCCTACCTGGAACTGTAAGGCGTACCGGGAGCTCATGGCGTAATCCTCCCGCTCAAAAATATAGCGGGACAGGAAAATGAGTACGTGGTTCATGGCCCCGCCTGCAAGAAGCATAAGGGGCAGAAGGCTCTTTTTATAAAGCTTGTGGCGGAATATAAGCCAGAGAGAGAGAAGATACCCTGATGCCGCCAAAAGCCCTAATCCATAAATTCCTCTGTCAGAAAGGATCCCACGCTCTGCCAGGGAGGTAAGTTCCTCCCCCCCTACCAGGATCCCGGCCAGGGATTTGAGGAGGAAGCGGACCGGAAAGGTTGGATTTTCTGTCAGGATCGTCCCGAGAGAACGGCCTGTGGCCCCTGCATGCTCCTCCACCGCAAAGGAATTGCTGAGAATATAAAGGAGAAGGGGGATAAAAACACAGGCTATGTAGATCAGATACCGCTTGTCCCACTTCTCCCGCTTCTGTCCGGCGGCCATGCAGAATCCGTAGGACAGCATCATGACTGCAGCATAAACCGCGCAGTAAGGGCCTGCGGTCCCCAGGATAATGAGCCAGGGAAGGATCAGAAGCTTTAACCGGTCATGTTTTTTCTCCCTTCCGGTCCATACCCGCTCCAGCACCAGCTCATGGTAGTAGAAGCAGACAAAGGCAAAAAAGTGGGACCATCCGCTTCCATTGGTGAGCATCTCCCACTTATTCAGGCTGAACATCACTGCCATGAGAAGGGAAAACCACAGGCATCCGATCCTTTGAAGGCGGCAGTAAGAGGCAAATACCAGGCCGGCTAACCCAAGGCTCACCACTCCCAGCACCCGCTCAAAGGTAATGGAAAAGTCAAACAGCTCCACATTCACAATGCGGCACAGGTAATTAATGGGAATCCTTGTGAGTACATCAGGAACAAAAAATTTTCCCGGATCCCACACATCCGGCAGATAGCTGTTTACCAAACGGATATAATCCGAATAGACCACGTCGCAGACTGCATATTTCACATACCAGAGGCAAAACAGTGTCCCTGCCGCCGGGAGAAGCCACAGGACCCACTCTCTTTTTTTCTCTGCATCCATCGTTCTGCCTCCTATCTCACATTGATATGCACAATGGCAGCCAGCCGGTCATCCCCTCTCTGCTCCTGGGCATTCTGCATATAGAAATTATAGTCAAAGGTCAGATCTACCATCTGCCACGGCTCCGCCTGTATTGTTGTATTTACAACATTGGAGCGCACCGGAAGGTACATCGGCTCGCCCTGATCCCTGGTGATCTTTACTGCCTCTCCGCCGCTCATAATCCCAGGGTATACGACTTCCAGATCGATCAGCCCTGTCTCGCCGGTCATCACTGTGATGCTGGCATGCTCGTCCATCCAGCCGTCGCTGTAGTAGCCGAAGCTTGTCTGCAGTTTCATTTTGCGGACGATCTCTGTCACATCCTGAAATCCGTTGTGTTCCGGATCCTCCCGCAGCACCAGCATACGGTCATCCACCAGGCCAATGTCCCGGATGCTGCTGATAAACTGTACCGTTGTCCCCTCTGCCTTACGGTTTTCGTCAAAAACTTTAAAAAAGGTTCTGGCGGTAAAATCGCTCATCTCATAGCTGTTCCCAATAATATAAATATTTTTTCCAAAAATCTCCTCTCCATACCGGCCATAGGTTTCCTCCGCCAGAGAATTGTAGCGCAGCTGATCCGGCCAGAGATAAAGCTTAGGATAAGCTGCCCGTCCGTAAAGCTCCACAGGAACCATAAGACCGATATAGCAGGCAAAGAGAACGCCCCAGGGAAGAAGGCGCTTTAGATAAAATTCCGGCTGTACCCCTTCGGTCAGCTCCCCGTACATATAGGCAAGAAATAAGAGGGCTGCTGTAAAGGAAACGTAGATCCAGCGCATCTCCACACGTATGGTAACGCTTGATGAAGCAATGCACAGTCCGATAAACAGGACAAAAAGGGCTGCATTCTGGAGCATGCGGATGCGCCGCTCCTTTCTCTTATCCCGTATTACCTTCCAGATAAAAGAAACGACCAGAGCACCAAGAGCCAGATCCGCCAGAAGCACCAAGAGCTTTATGAAAAAGGGGCTTTGCCCCCAGGGAACTCCGTTTAAATGCTCCGGTCCCGCATTGATCCCAAAGATATAGGCGATCTGGCTCAGAGCATGGAACAGAGTGTCCGCCAGGCTGAAGGTATCTGCCACCTGGGTTCCCCCTGTCCCCGCCGGAAGGACACTTCCGATGGTGAAGAAACGGATGAGCTGTACCAGCCCAAAGGCTCCCAGGGCAGCGGCCCACTCCCCGGCTTTTCTGCTCTTTTTAAAAAGCAGGGCTGCCAATAAAAGAGGAAGGAGGGCCATATAGCGCTCATGGACAAAACAAACGCCGAAATACAGGACAGAGGAGAGGATATACCATCTGTGTCCCTTCTCCTCATTTACATACTGATAGAGGCCCCACAGGATCATGATCCCCATCCACAATGCCATGGTCTCCATAAGCCCCAGAACCTGACCGATCTGATAGTAGGCCATACGGCTCATAAGATAGCCGAAGCCGCTAAGAAAGCCGATCCCCTTCGCTCCTGAAAGCCTCCTGCCTATAAAATAAATGGTACAGGCGGTCAGTCCGTTAAGGAAGATATTGATGGGCACAAACCAGTTTACATGGTTCTGAACCACTGCCATCTCCAGCCAGGCTGCCAGATAATAGAGGAAACGGAACCGTGTGCTCCCCATTGGAAATACGTACTGGAAGAAGGTCTGCTCCCCGTAGCAGGACCAGAAGTAGAGATCATCCATATAAAGCCCTTTGATCTCGATCCCCCCATTGACCCAGACAGCGATTCCAAAGAGCAGCCCCATAAAGATCACATGATCCTTCCACTCATATTTCTTTTCCATTCTGGAGAACCCAATACGGTTCCTGACATGTTCCTTTGTATTCAAGTCCTGTTCCTCCTTCTTGATGTCTGTGATGGGGGACTGTTACTCCAGCCGGTAATTGGCATAAAATTCCTCTACCGCTTTTTCAGGATCTTCCGGCGGCGGCGCTCCTAGCGTAAGCCGGGCTGCCATGTGCCCACACTCGTAGCGCAGCTCAGAAAGACTCCCCTCTGCGATCATATCCTCCACGATCTGTCTTGCCCGGTCCTGACCGGACAGATACCCTGCCTCCACAAAGAAATACTGAACCCCAGCGTATTGGAGAAATTCTTCAAAATAAGCCAGCTTCTTCACCAGATACACATTTCCCCCGCTGCCTGTTACATCGTAATAGCTCTGAACGCAGCAGGGAAGATCCAACACCTTAGGATGATCGCCTAAAGCCAGCACCCGGTCCCTGGGTGAAAAGAGATGGGAAAGAGCCAGATTTCCCTCCTCCATCCGCCGCTCCTCCCTGGCTCTCTGATGGTCGTAATAACCCTTGTGGCGCAGGCTCACTGGAGTAAAGCCGACGGCCCCTGCCCATCCGGTAACACAGGTCACCAGGGCATTGACTACAAAAAAGGCTGTAAAAAGACTGTATTTCACCTGCTCCATCCATTTTCCCCATGGAAGTCCCCAGGCCATGCGCTGGCTGCTGATGATAAGAAGCGTGTAAAACAGGATAAAATAATTTCCATCTACCTGGGAAAGGGTATAAACGCTGACAACTGAACCAAGGGCCAATACGGGAATGAGCACCAGATCGAACACATCCAGTCCCTTTTCTGCTTCCTGGCTTCTTTTGAGGAAGGTTCTCTGAAAAGCTGCAAAGAGCCACAAGAGAAGAAACAGAGTTACTAACCCTGTCCCCCAGGCAATGATCACATGATCCATATCTCTCCCTACAGGAACAAACAGGATCCCCCACAGCCTGGCACAAAGCCGCTCCATTTTTTCCCAAAAGGTCCAGATGGATGGATCTCCGATCACATGGGTAAACCGGAAGGGATAATGGATGGTAAAGCCTATCTTTTCAAAAAAGCCAGCGAAAATAGAGGTCATGGGAACTCCGGTGAGAAGCCAGGTCCGATACCACAAGCCGGCGACAGCGGCTCCTGGAGGAAGGAGCAAAAGCCAGCCTCTCCTGTCTCCCAATGTGAATCGTTTGGTGAGAACCAGACATAACAGCGCTACTGCACCCAATGCTGTGGAAAATACCATAGCCGTAGGCTTATAGACCAGGGTAAGGATATAGGCGCTGACTGCCATCAAAAGCCAGGGGATCCTCCTTCCTTCCTTTTGGGGCATCCCAGTCCTCTTTTTCTCCAGAAAAGCCATGGAAAGAAAATCATAGATCATCAGCTGGACGAAAAGGGTGATCCCATCGCTTTTGGCTGTAGCCGCCATATTCATTACCGCCGGCACAGCTGCCACCAGAGCAGCCGTCCACAGTCCTGCCCTTCTTGTGCATCTCCTTCCCACGATCTGAGCGGCAAGGATCAGGCTTCCCATGGTACACCAGAAGGAAAAGGCCAGCACATATCCATACGTAGATCCCGATACCAACGGAAAGACCAGAACCTCCAGCCCCTTACTATATGTATATACCAGGTTCATCATTCCCAGATTTTCATAAATTCCCTTTCCATTGTCCAAAACAAAGGCGGAACGAAGTCCATAGTGCAGGGAATCATAATCCAATTCAATGTTCATCCTTCCTAACTGGATAAACGCCATAGAAAGGATAAAAGCCCAAAGGCAGGCCTCTATCCGCCCCTGAGGCCACAGCCTGAGACAGCGCAGCTCTGCAAGCAAGTTCTGTCCCCCAGCGATCTTATCCTTTCTTCTCCTGCCCTTCCATTTTACTGCCAGCTCTGTAAGAACAGCTGCCAGCGCCATGAGCGCTGCTAAAAAGCGCCAAAGATCCATTCCTCCCCTTCCTGTCAGAGAAACCATGCATACGAGAATGATCCAGAAGGAACTTCCCAGAGTCATGGAGACAGAAGCTCTCTGTACCAGCGGGAGACGGCAGTCCGGAAGGAACAGACGCAGGATCTGCCTTCCCGTAAGCGCAAGAAGGGCTGCATACATTCCAGACACAACAAAGGGCAGGAATATGCGGTGGAGCCAGGTTCCTAAAAGGATCCCTCCCACCGCCCCTGCCATCCGAAGCCATTTTTTGTCCTCCCTGCACAGACAAAACCAGAGCCAAAGAAACAGAATACTTGTCTCCCCCATCATGATCCAGGTTCTTATATTTGCCAAAGCAGGCTTCAAGGGCCCTGCCAAAACCTCTGTAACTGCCAGCCCAAGAGCCAATATTCCCGTCAGAGCCAGGGCGACAAAGCCCACTGCTGATTGTTTGCTATATTCCATAAAACTGATTTCCTATTACCTTCTATTTGTCTTTTTCCTTTCTTGGGTTTCCGCTGAACCCGTGACAATCCCCGCCGCTGAACTCGCTGCTGAGCCCGTCACTGCCCTCATCGCTGTACTCGTCGCTGGCTTTCCTATAATATTTCATCAGCAGATCTGCGATGGGAGCCGGCCAAAAACGGCCAAACATCTCCCTCTCCTCCCGGAAGCGACGCTGATCCTTAATGCAGGCCTTCGTGGTAGCCTCATCGTGGACACGGTAGAAGAAAAGGGGACGCTCCTTACAGATAAACCGTCCGGGCCGCGATGATAATTGTACCAGATTATCCCAATCCAATGCAAAGCTGTAATCGGACCGGACAAAAGGCTCTCCCAACAGCTGCTTATTATAACTGGTCGCCGGACAGCACACAGGATTTCCAAAGACAAAGACCCCGCGCTTCACCCATTCCAGATGGCTGAGGGCATGCAGACGCAGCGGAAGGCGCAGCAGGCGCTTGATCCACAGCATCCCATCCCCGGTAATGAGACGTCCCTTTTTCACGATCACATAATCGGTAGTAAAAACCGTCATATCTCCATAAGACTGCCGCGCTTTCAGCAGGCTGGCGGCATAATCCCGATGGTACATGTCATCCTGATGGGCAATGGTCACAAACTCCCCGTCCGCCATATGATAAGCAAAATTCCAGTCATCCCGTATATTGCTCTCCCCATGGCGCACATACACCGGGATCCCGTACCTCCAGGCCAGACGGTCAATGTAGCTGCTAGGGGTTGAGGTACACAATATGATAGGAGTGGGGACAGTCTGCTCCTTTAAGGAGCGGATGCACGCTTCCAGATAAGGGGAATCCCCATAGGCACAGATGGAAAATACATGCTTATACTTCATAGAAATGCTCCTCCAGCATCAGACAAAGGGCGTGGTAGATGGGAAGATGGAGCTCCTGAATCTGATAAGTCTCCATGGAGGGTGCAATGATGGTGCAATCGCACATCCCAGCCATTTTCCCACCATTCTTTCCCGTAAGTCCAATGGTTCCAATTCCCATGGCCTTTGCCGCAGTAAGGGCATATCGTATATTTTCAGAGTTTCCGGAAGTAGAGATGCCTAAGAATACATCCCCCTTTTTTCCATAGCCGTAAAGCTGCTGGGCATAGATCATGCTCCCGTCCACATCGTTTAAAAAGGCGGTGGACAGCCCCGGATGTCCGGTAAGGGCGATGGCGGGCAGTCCTCCCTGCAGGCTGGAAGCTAATTTCTCCCCCAGCTTTTCATCTGCCTGGCGCAGGGCAGCCGCAAATTCTTCACTGACCGGGCGGCGCTTCACAAAGCCCTTCATCAGCTCCCCCACAATATGTTCGCTGTCTGCACAGCTTCCGCCGTTTCCCGCCACGAGCACCTTTCCTCCCTGCTCATAGCAGTCCCGCATCATCTCATATGCCTTGAGAATGTCTCCCTTCACCTTTTCCAAAACCGGATACCGTTCTACCAGATTATCCAGATATTCCATTTCTCTCATGTCCTGACTGTCCTTTCTGTATGATCCACCTGGCTGCCTCCATCAGATCTGCGGCATAGAAGTCCCAGGGCAGCTGCCCTAAGATCCGGTTCCTTTCGCTCTCACCATATCCGGTTCCTACCAGGATAGAGGTGAGCCCAAAACCTTTTCCCGCCTCCACGTCCAGGATCTTATCCCCGATCATAAAGGAATGGGCCCGATCCACCGGAAACTGGCTGGCAGCCATCTCAAACATGCCAATATCCGGTTTTCTGCAATGGCACGCCTTTTTGTAAACGCCGATCCCATGCTCCGGGTGATGGGGGCAGTAGTAAAATGCATCAATCCCTGCCCCATCTTTTTCCAGTATTTCATTCATATAACGGTGAAGGAGCTTTACATCCTCCTCCGTATAATAACCTCTTGCCACCCCTGCCTGATTAGTGACCACCACCAGCCGATAGCCCGCTTTTTTCAATATTCTGAGGGCCTTTGGCACTCCTGGAAGGATCCTTAGATCCTCCGGCCGGTGGAGATAGCAGACCTCCTCATTGAGGGTTCCGTCCCTGTCTAAAAATACAATACGCTCCATGGTACTCCTGTCTGGCTTTCTAAATATCAAACCGGTATTCCCCGTTTGGCATATGAACCTTTACCTGGTCATACTGCCATCGGTTCTCATCCGCTACCCAGCTCTGTGCTCCCCGGAGCTCAAAATTCCAGTCTGCCAGCTGGCCTCCCATCTGTTCCATACGGGCAGCCACCTTGTGGCGCACATTATAAGGGCAGTACATGAGAAGATAACCGCCGCCTCCGGCTCCTAAAAGCTTTCCCCCCAGAGCTCCGGCCTTTAACGCCTCGTCGTACAGGGTATCGATCTGAGGATTGCTGATCTTGCTGCTCATGCGCTTTTTGCTCTGCCAGCCGTAATCCAGAAGCTTTCCGAAGCTGTGGAGGTTTCCCTTTAACAGCTCGTCCTTTAAGGCATAAGCCAGGGCTTTTACCTCGCACATGGCCTCGAAAGCATCCTTCTTCTCGTAATTCTGCACCTGATCCTTAATAATGTTGGCAGACACGTGGACTTTTCCTGTATAGCACAACAGAAGATTGTACTGCAGCTCGTGGATAATATCCTTCTTGATCCTCAGGGGGTTAACCACCACGTTGTTGCGTCCATGAAATTCGATGAAATTAAAACCTCCGAAGGAAGCCGCATACTGATCCTGGTATCCTCCGTCGATCTTCAGATCCAGACGCTCCACCTGATAGGCCAGATCGGCCATAGCGTAAGCGTCCATCATAATCCCCTTCCACCGGGCCATGGCTGTGAGCATGGCTACCATCACAGTGGAGGAAGTTCCAAGACCGGATCCCGGAGGTGCGTCGCACTGGAGATAAACCTCGCATCCCTGCTTGATGTCCATGGCTTTCAGGGCCGCCGTCACCAGATCCAGTTTTCCGTCATACACATAATTCTCGCTGGTGTTGTATTTAACAGTCATGTCAAAGTCCAGGGAATGGACTACGATTTGATCATCCTCCCTGGGTACGATGGAACAATACGCGTATTTGTTGATGGTGCTTCCAATAATGGCCCCTCCCTGCTCCTCACAGAAAGGTGCTACATCCGTTCCGCCGCCGCCAAAACTCACTCGCAGGGGCGCTCTTCCTCTGATTACCATATAATTCCTTTCTCCTGTCATTGGCTGCTGTTCTTGATCCATGGATCCCTTTTGCTTTCTGGCTGGATCCTTCGTGACATTCCTCTTATAAGGAATGAGAATACAAACATTTATCCGATTCTGTGATCCCTTATATCTTCCTGGAACTGAAAATAGGCCTCCGGTATTCCAATATCAATGAAATATCCGTCATTTACAAATCCTCCCAGCCTTTTTCCCTCTGACAGCCACCGGGGGATCATGTCGTTTTCCAGAGACACTTTTCCGTCAGGGATCTCCTCCATCAGGGAACGGCTCATCAGATAGATCCCTCCGTTGATGGTTCCCTCCCTGGCCTCCTCAGACTTTTCATTGAATCCTGCAAGACGGCCCTCCTGATCTAAAACTGCCTGTCCGTACCGTGACACGTCAGGAACACGCCTCAGCACCAGGGCCATATCCAGATCCTGGCTCTGCTGCTGCTGCACCAGACGGCGGTAATCGATCTGATAAAAGGTATCCGCGTTGAGAACATAAAAGAAATCGCCCTTTATCTGCTTTCCAGCGTTCTTGATCGCTCCTCCTGTACCAAGAAGAGTCTCCTCCCAGGCATAGGCTGCTTCAAATCCAAACCTGCTTCCGTCTCCAAAATATTCCTCCACCATGGCTCCCTTATATCCAACTGCAAAAACAATACGCTTAACGCCATGGCGGATCAGCTGGCGGATCACATATTCCATAAAAGGCTTTCCCTCGATCAGAGCCATGGGCTTAGGACGGTCGCTTACAACGCTGCGAAGCCGTGTTCCCAGGCCTCCTGCCAGTAAAATTGCCTCCATTTCCATCTTCTCCTCTCTGTATTTCCTTCCTGCGCCAGAAAATGCTCCGCACTTCCCTCCTGCGCGGTGCACCTCGAAAATGCTTCGCTTTTTCTCGGTCACGGGCCTTTGGCCCTATGGTCCCCCAGGGATCCCTGCGCCAGAAAATGTAAACATTCCCTGACACAGGAATCCCTGTGTGACCGCACCGCTCTATGCTATCGCGCAAAGTCGTCTTTGATGACATTCCAGGCGCCGTCCAGGCTATAGTATTCCCTGATGTATTCCTGGGTTCTGCGGCACATCTGAGCCAAACGCTCAGGATCCTGATAAAGGGATATGGTCTTAACGGCAAAGGCGGCTGCCTCATCTTCAATCTCCAGCACAGTCTCGCCTGAGGGAATCCCTTCAGCTCCTGTAGATGTGGTCACGATAGGCGCTCCATTGTAAATGGCCTCCACAACCTTTCCCTTGACCCCTGCTCCGTACCGCAGGGGAACCACTACTATACGGCAGGTGCTGTAAAGCTCTGCCAGCTCCTCCTCTGTGACAAAGCCCTTAACAACAATGCCATTTCCCGGCTTTTCTAACGCCTGGATCTCCTCTGTCACCTTGGAACCTACGATATAAAAGTTCGCCTTAGGAAGCTCTCTGCGGATCAGCGGGAAAATTTCCTCTGCAAACCACAGCACTGCATCCGCATTGGGCGGATGGGCGAAACCGCCCACAAACAGCAATCCTTCCCTCTTTGCAAAATCTTCTTCTATATGATCAAGGAACTGGTCATATACATAAGCGGTGATGGCCTTTGCCGGAATCGAAGCATCCATCTCATGGATAGCGTCGATCTCCACGTAGGACGGATAATACGAAATGTCCGCCTTGTGCATCATGGTCAGCTCCACCGACTTCCAGTAATCCGCCTCACGCTTAACAGCAAGATCCTTTGTCAGCTTATACTCGCGCCCCAGCCTCAGGAAATGAAGATCATGTCCGTAATAGATCACCTTCATATTGGTATGTTCCCTGATAAAATCCACATATTTCGTGGCGATATGGGGCCGGTTGAGATAAGCAAAATCAATCTCATCCCCATTTTTCTTTAACCAGTCCCAAATTCCGGCAGACATCGCCTCTCCATAAAGCACCTCAATACCCATCTGTTCCAAGATTGTAGTGTACGGTTCCTCGTGAAGGAAATTATCTCCCAGGAACTTAACCACATATCCCTTTTTCAGGAACATTTTCAGATATTGATAAGTGGTCTTAGAGCCCGCATCCTTATCAAAGGTGGGAACATAGTGATCCACCACCAGGATCACCTGTTTTCCCTGACTGCGCTCCCTGGCCCGGAATGGGTTGGGATTCCCTGTATTGACGCACTGCTTTTTCAATTCCTCTGCCCATTTTTCCTTTAATTTCCGGCTGTTTTCCACCTGATACCGTTTTAATCCAGTGCCATTGACGTCCGTTCCGTTGGAAATCCCCTCAAAATGGATCACCTTGGAAAGAGGCTGATATACCACCCGATAGCCCGCTTTCCTCACCTCAAAGGCAAGGTCGGAATCCTCACAGTAAGCTGGGGCAAACCGCTCATCAAAGCCTCCGATCTGTTTCCACAGCTTGGTACTGAGCAAAATAGCTGCGCCGGAAATATAATCCACATCCTTCACATAATTGTATTCCGGCTTATCCGGATCATCCAACCGGCCATAGTTCCAGCCGGAGCCATCACTCCAGATGATCCCCCCTGCTTCCTGGAGCCGTCCGTCCGGATACACCAGCTTCGAGCCGACCATACCGATCGAAGCATCCGACTGGATCAGGTTCACCAGGGAGGAAAGCCACCCTTCTGTCACCTTCGTGTCGTTGTTTAAGAACATGATATATTTTCCCCTGGCTGCCCTTGCCGCCTGGTTGCAGTTGCGCAGGAAGCCCTGGTTCGTCTGATTGCGGCAGATCACCAGGCCCTCTGTATACTGTCCCAGCTGGGCGGTGGCATCCGTGGATACATCGTCAGCTATAATGACCTCATAGGTCACATCCTTTGTAAATTCCAAAATAGACTGGAGGCAGGCATAGGTATAGCCGATCTGATTATAGCAGGGGATCACAATGGACACCATTGGCCCCTCCTTTGGAACCTGAGGAAAGACAAGCTTCCCATATTTCAGATAATCCTCACCAATGGCAAAGTCTCCCTTGATCCGCCTGCGTCCCTCCTTCGTTGCATACATTTTTCCATAACGAAGGGGATGCTTTACCGTGCTCACGCAATAATCAAGAGCCTTGCGTTTTCTGGTCCCCTTTGGAAATGCCTTGCTGACCTGGACTCCCAGCTTCCGTCTGGCCTTGAATACCAGCGCCTCATGGCCGTTTAAGTAAGTAGCCAGCTTGCCCAGCTCATCAATCTCATGGCGCAGATCCTTTATCATGATCTCCAGGTTTGCAACGTGATTGTTCGTCAGGCGTTTCAGCTCCTGCTCCTTGCGGATAAACAGATTCCGCTCCTCCACTTCCTCCTGGAGCTGGTTGATCCGGTCTCTCGCCTTTTCCAGTTCCTTCTTTATGGAACGGATCTGTTCCATATCGGTTACTTCATGGATATAATTTGCCAGATACCCCTGAAGCGCATCGCCGTGAACATAGGACTGGAATGCCTTTTCCATATTGGCATAAAGCTCTGCGGTATCTCCTTCTATTCCAAATTCCTTTAAAAATCCCTCCAGAGAGCCGTAGCACAAGCTTCCCTCATAGCGGTAATAGAAATAGGCCAATATCCGATAACGCACAAAGGAAACTGGAATAGGGAAGTCAAACACCCACTCATAATCCAGACAATACAGCTTTTCCTCCCCATTCTCCTCCTGTACCATCAGGTTTTCAAACAGGCCGTCAATATTGCTGATCTCATAGGACATACCGCCCAGATCCGGCACGTTCCCAAACACCTGCTCCAATTCCGGTGTTGGGACAAAGGGCTTTAAGGGGATCTCCGGACGGCCGATCACAGCCTCAAGAGCCTTCTCAAGCTCACAAACCGGCGCTTTTCCCTCCCGGATCTGTTCTCCCAGACATTCCGCCAATGTGCGCCCCTTCAAGAATGGGAAGGTGATCCGATCTTTTCTTTCCCCCATTACCGGCTTTAAAAAACAGATATGGGGGTAACAGCGGCTCAGGCTTTCATAATGAGCCCCAAAAGCCTCAAGATGGCTCTTTCCCTCCGGGCTGAGAGCGGATTTCTCTACCTGGTAGCCTTCCTCTTTTTCCCATATCCTGGTACGGGTCTGAAATTCCTTTCTTCTGGTGCGGTTATATTTTGCAAAACAAGTGGTTTCGCAGCCCCCATTGGAGGCGATCACCACAAACCCATTGGCAAAGGAGCCAAAGAGCCCTCCGCCCTCCATACCGTCATACACCGCCTCCTCCTGGAAGCATGCATAGCGGGGCCCCTCCAAAGCTGCCCCTGCTCCTACCTCCCCTCTTGAAGGAAGATAGCGGTCCGAATAGACTGAGGAGGGAAGCTTCTGATCCGTAACTGGATAATAAAACTCCACCCGGCTAAATCCCAGGCCTTCACAGAGCTCCTTTGCCTCCTGCCTGGTACAAGAGGCCTCCATATGCTCCCCTCCTGCCAGGAAACGCAGGCCAAGATCATTTTCACAGGAAAAAATAAGCCTTCCCCCCTGCTTTAAAAAGGCCGCGCCAAAGGACACTGCCTCCTGTATATCCCGGCCAGGTTCCAGGGATGAAACGAGAACCAGATCAAACAATTTTCCCTGGTTCTCCACCCCCCGCTCAAAGGAAAAGCCATAGGTAATATTAACATAGTCTGAATTTCTCTGGCGGTTCACCTCCAGATTTTCGTCAGCCTCATCCATCACCGTCACATGAGCACAGCGTGAGGCAAGAAGGCCCGTCAGAGCGCCGTAATCGGAACCGATCTGAAGGACTTCCTCCTCCCCGGTGGTATCCAGCCATTCCAGCTGGTTTTTCCGCAGCGGCGACAGGGCGTAGAGAAGAGCCGGGTTGGAATTTTCCTCCAGGATCCTCTGGATCCCATCGGGGCCGCTTCCATAGGCCTTAAACAGATCTAATATCTCATAACTCATATCCTTCATGGACTGTCTTTTATCCTCTCTTTCGCTTTACGAAGGTATTTTCTGTGTCGTTACCTGAGATTCCATATCGTAAACGCCCACCGTATTTTTATTGGAAATGACTGTAATATTGGTCACATTGTAAAGACGGTGATACACTACATGTTCCCCCTGCTCAAAGCCGGTACAGCTCATGCTCAGAAGATATTCCCCTCCCTGAAGGGTCATTTTCTGGGTAAACTCCACTACATACTCGTCGCCGGACTTCACAGGCTCCACATCTGCACTCTCAAACATAGTATTGGTTCCTGTAAGCTCCGTTCCCTTCTTATCCTTGATCGTATAGGTGAAAATAGGCGCTTCAATGTCTGCATTAAAATGGATCCGCTCCCGGATCGTAAACATCTCCCCTTTTAAGAGAAGATTGGTTACATTGCCCTTCTGATCCAAAAGCCCCAGATCCACGATCTCAGCCCGCCCGTCTCCATACTCGGTACGGTCGCTGTTGATGGTGAGCTGATCCTTCATGAGACGGCTATCCAAGCCCATTCCGCCGGAAAAATCAGACATTTCTACTGCTTGTCTTCCTTTTTCTGTCCCTTGCACGGTCTTCTCCACGGGTCTGGCTTCCCTGCTGTTTCCGCTCTGGCGTTCCTGCTCCAGCTCCTCTTTCAACGCCTCCAGCTGTCCTGCCAGGATCTTTTTATACATATCCACCACCCTGCCAGCCGGTCCCTCTGCGATAAACTCCCCTTTATTTAAGAGAACCACACGGTCGCAGTATTTGATAATACTTCCCATATCATGGGTCACCATCAGGATAGTCGTCCCCTTCTGCCGGATCTCCTCCATGCGGCGGTAACATTTGGACTGGAAAAATACATCCCCCACGGAAAGGGCTTCGTCCACGATCAAGATCTCAGGATCCACATTGATGGCAAGGGCAAAAGCCAGCCGTACAAACATACCGCTGGAATAAGTCTTCACGGGCTGGTATACAAAATCCCCGATTTCCGCAAAATCCAGGATTTCCTGGAGCTTTGCATCCATCTCCTTTTTGGTGTACCCCATCATCGTGCCGTTCATATATATATTTTCAATTCCTGTATAATCCATATTAAATCCGGCTCCCAGCTCCAAAAGGGCTGAGATCTTGCCGTTCACCTTTACCGCTCCCGTGGTGGGAGTCAAAACCCCTGTGATGATCTTTAATATAGTGGATTTACCGGAACCGTTTGTTCCGATGATCCCAACCGTCTCCCCCTTTTTCACCTGAAAGGAAAGGCTATTGAGGGCATAAAAATCACGATGGTAATTTTTATGGGAAATGCTCATAGATTCCTTCAAACGGTCAATGGGCTTTTCGTAGAGCCGGTATACCTTGGTCACATCAGCAACCTCTATGGCGTATTGATTGTCCTGTTCTATCACTGACATAATTTTCTCCATCTTTTCACGCTTTTGGATCCCCTTTGCCGGTTTTCAAAGGCGTTTTCATGCATACTTCTTTTAAGTATAGCATAGAATGAAAGATTTTTATACCTCTAATCTTGAGTTTCCGCATTTTTCGCAGCCGTTCAGCCATGGGAAGATTTAGGAAAAGAAACGGCACAAAACAAAAAAAGGGAAAGGGAAAAAATTACCGTGACTTTTATCACATATCTTTCAGCCAAACTGTGGTATTATAAGGACATAAGAAAGAAAACCACTTACAAAAGGAGGCAGACATATGGAGTTAAGACATTTAAATAAAGAAGATTTTGATCAGGCAGTAAATGCAGGCGACGACCTGGTAGTAGTAGATTTTTTTGCAGACTGGTGCACCCCCTGCCAAATGTTAGGCCCGGTAGTAGCCAAAGCTGCAGAGCAGTATCCAGACGTGCATTTTTATAAGGTAGACACCCAAACCCAGAGGGATCTGGCCCTCCGGTTCCGTGTTCTCAGCATCCCTACCCTGCTTTACATGAAACGAGGCACTGTCCTTCACCGCTCCACTGGTTATGTGGATGCTGGAGAGCTGGCATCTGCCGTAGAGCAGTACAAAAACGCATAGAAGATCCGTAACAGTTCAGCCATGCGAAGATTCAGGCAGGAAAATGTGTTGAAAGCTTGTTTTCATAGTCATTTTCCTGTCTGAATCTTCATAGGGCAGACGCCCAACGCTTCTTGTCCGTTT
>ENA-UONU01001341-UONU01001341.1-human-gut-metagenome-genome-assembly--contig:-CS51-NODE-1341-length-18718-cov-6.440872_pt1 | contig 18718 bp, 21 predicted proteins | sample MGYA00242462_ERZ724009 | MGnify/ENA metagenome assembly ERZ724009 | reverse complement strand
GTCGGCATGTTGCCGAAGGAGCACCAGCGCAAGGGCTACGGCGAAGTGTGGAGCCGCTTCGCCCGCCACTTCGAGATCGCCAAGTACACGCAACTGCCGCCGGAGAGGATGGCCGAGGCTGTGGAGTATTTGATCGGGCTGGAACTTAAGGTTGCGGAGCCCGCCCTGCCCGATATGAGGAGTTTGCCGCGCTTCGCAAGTTATGACCGATACGCGGCGAGCATTGAAGCGGCCTATACCATTCTTTCGAGGCTGAATATGCACGATGTGCAGTTCTCACAGGCGCGTCTTGGTACGCACCCTCTGCGCGGCGCGGACTGCTCACGGTTTTATAACGCCGTGATGCGTGAAGTGCAGATTTCTGCCGCAATGGTGGATGCGGCGCGCAACGCGCTCAACAACGCCCTTGAACTTCGCCAAATCGCGGAAACGGTGTGGTAGCCATGACCCCGCTCACCCGTCTCGAAATCTGGATGTGCGGCTATGTGCTCGGCATCGTGACGATGCTCATCAGGGAAATGGGAATGTAGACGGATGGCCCCCGACCGAAAGGAAGGGGGCTTTCTATTCTTTGCCACCGTTCTCTTGACATAGTACCACAATATAGTACTATAGTTTCATGAACAGCAAGCAACGCAAAACTCTCACAGCAATCTTTGCCAACCCGGTAAATGCCTCAATACCGTGGGTAGACATCGAGTCGCTTTTGATTGCATGTGGCGCAACACGCTATGAAGGGAAGGGATCGCGGGTACGCTTTACGCTAAATGGCGTGTTGGCTACTTTTCATCGACCGCACCCCCAGCCCACTACAGACAAAGGTGCTGTAAAATCCGTTCGGCGTTTTCTTGAAAATGCAGGAGTAAAACCATGAATACTATGAATTATAAGGGATATACAGGAAAGTTCGAATACGATTCCGATGCCGACCTCTTCCACGGGGAGGTGCTGAACCTGACGGATGTCATCACGTTTCAAGGGCGTTCCATTGACGAATTGAAGGAAGCCCTTGCCGAGTCTGTGGAAGACTATCTAGAGTTCTGCGCCCAACAGGGGAAGGCCCCGGAAAAACCTTTTTCTGGTCGGTTCAACGTCCGGCTGTCCCCGGAGCTGCATCAAAGGATAGCCTCTCGCGCGGCGCTTTCCGGCAAGAGCATCAACGCATGGCTGAATGAATCCCTTACCCGGATCGTGGAGCAGCACGGATAACAAACCAGGCTCCTCACACAACAAAAGGCCGGGAACCTATGCGGAACCCGGCCTTTTGTCTTCTTCACGAAGGAACGGCTATGCGGACATGGCGATGCACCCGCGTCCATACCGTCTCCCCCCGAACAGGGAAAGCTGGCGGCGGATACCGTACTTGTCGAGGAAGTGAGCAAGCAGGTGGTACTGCCCCGTCCCGGTAATCATCGTGGTGACGCTGACGAACTGGTAGCCGTCGTCCGCTTCGGTCATGCGCTCCACCACGCGGAAATATCCCTTGTCCATCATCCGCTGCGTGGGCATGTTCCAGTTGGTTCCCTTACGGCGCATCAGGTAGCCGTCCCTGCGGAGATCGCGGTAGAGACGGTTTGCGCCGATATCCAGCCCTCGCTGTTTCAGAACCTTGGCGAACTGGTTGATGGATACGCATTCTTCCGTCTCCATGATCGCTTCGGCAAGCTCGACCTTGGGCGCGTCAATGGCAATCTGCTCCTGAAGCTCGGATACGGCATGGCTGAGCATCCCGAGCCGCCCTTCGGCAATGACGAGTGCCCGAGCCAAGATTTCGTCTTCCGTCTGCTGCGCGCCGTAGTGCCCCGTCTTGCGGATGGAGGGAAGGATTTCGTGCGTCACCCACCGCTTGAATGTCTTGGCTTCAGGTTTGCGGGAGCGCAGGATGAGGGAATACAGGCCGGGTTCAGAAACAAGACTGAGCGGTCTACCACCACGTCCAGCTTCTGGAATCACTGAACGCATAGGGGTATGAGCATCTTTCATCATGGCATCAAACCCAACATCAGCAGTAATGATGTTGGGATCAATGGATGACTTTTCGTCGTCATCCAAATAGCTCAATGCCTGTCCAACATTTCCCAGTTCAAGACAGCTACACACGTCCTTTGCCACGAACCACGGCTGTCCTTCATGTTCGACCACGCGAACCATACCGAATTCCGCTTTTTCAAAAACCTTCAACATATTCATATAACCTCTCGGGCTGATGTTACTTCTTCAAGTACCGGGCCGGGAACAGTATGTTTTCTATGAGCATGACCTTCTGGAAATTTCCTTCCGGGTCGTCCGTGCGATCACATTCGGCGCGGACGGCTTCAAGCCGGATGGGGCGGGCTTGTCCTGCCATGCCCACAAAATCGCGGGCGTGGATGTCGCAGATCTGCCAGATATGCATGGCTTGCAGGTTGTCGGGCAGGAGTTCCGTTTCCGAAGAGGTACAGGCGCCGCAGGGAGGTTCCAACCCGTCGAGCGCCCATGTCTCCCGGCATTCGTCACAGCTTGGCGCGTTGTCCGCTAGGCGTCCGCACCAGTCACGGAGTTTTTTTCTTCCGCCGCCTTCACGAAAGAGAGTTCGCTGGACACGCAGGAATAGATGATCCCCATGAGGTTGGGGTTCACTTCCCACAGTTCCTTGATCATCTCCCTGGAAAAGGGGATGGGCGAGCCGTCCTCGAATTCCAGCCCTTCCCAGCCTGAGAGGGCGCGTTGCAGGTGCAGGATCTTGAAGCGGCGCTCCATGAGTTCGGGTGTGCGCTTTTCGTTACCGTTGAAGGTGCGGGACTTGACCCGGATGGTATCCAGCTCGGTTTCGGTCAGGACACGGGCGTAAACGCCGGAATCATCGGGAAAGCATTTGATGAAGGCGGTATCTTTGGCGGTGGCGTCGTTCACGAATTTCATGATGTTGATCCTTTGGCTGAAAGTTGAAGTGGTTCTTGGAGAATGGCCCCGCCGGAAAAGGAGGCGGCGGGAGCCGGAGCTATTCGAGGATGATTTCCACGGCGTCCTCAAGGGTCACGCCGAGGATGTCGGAGGATTGCGAAAGGGTGACGGTCGCGGAATCGGCGTTGATGGCGGGCATCTTGTTCTTGATGCGGGGGCAGGACACGACGAGCTTGCGGCCTTCCTCGCTGCCGAATTCCGCGTCGAAACGGACTTCCTTGCCCTCGCTGCCTTCCCTGAGCCGTTTGGCGGCGTCGTTGCGCATGTAGTATTCAAAATCCACGCTGGAGGCCCGCATGGTGTCGATGGGCTGGCCGGGGAAGCGGTCGCCAAGCTCGTCGGTAAACTCCGTGGGTGTGGAGAATTTGATGGTGTAGGAGCGCATTTTTCCGGCTGTCCCGTCGATGCGGATAACGGAATCGGCGTTTTCCAGTTCATTGCCGATGGCGGGGCCGTAGGGCATCCACCACGTTACCACGTCATCCACGGCCCATGCGCCGGAGATGCCGGGCGCGACGGTCAGTGTGTTCGTCCGTTCGTCCACGGCGGTCACGGCGTAGCCCTTGCCGGAATTGTCGTCCGACTTGGTGGTGTTCTGGATTTTCTGCCCCACGAAAAACATTTTCGCGTCCTCGACGGTGATGGAAGTCGCGGACGTCTGCGCCTCAGCCGCCACAGAGGAAGGCCCGGCGTTGAAGACCCGGCATCCGGTGAGCGTCCCGGTCAGCTCCACGGCCCCTTCCTTGGTGACGGAGATGCTGGCGTCCGTGACGTGGCAGCCCTGCACGGCTTGCAACGTCTTGTCGATGGCGATCCATGCGGAAACGTTGGGGCGGCACAGGGCTTGTACGAAGGCCCGGCTTTTCAGGGAGACGGCGGCACCGGACGCGCCGGACGCCGCCGTGGTGCCCTTGTACCCTCTGGTCAGTTCGGAGAGGAGCCATTTGCCGGGGCTGGCGGCGTCTTTCACAGCTTTGCGGTAACGGATCAATTCCTTGCCTGACGGGGTGCTGGTCACTTCGATGACGCCGCGCAGAGGGACATGGCCCGACGTCACGGTGACGACAAGCTGCGCGTCGCTGTCCGTGAGGGCGTCGGCAAGGGTTCCGGTGAAGGGTGCCGCCAGCTTGCCCTGAAGCGCCTGCATGAGTGCGTCCCCCTGCATGGGGGCATCCAGAGCGGTGGGGCGCAGGTACATGCCGAAGTTGGCGGTGGCGGGGCTGGCACTGCTGTTGAACACGTTCAGTTTATTGAGCGTATTCGCCTTTTCCTTGCTGTCGGAGGTTGGGATTTCCTGATTGGCGAACACATCGGCGGTGACGTTGATAATGTCGGTCACGGCTGGGAATTCGAGCGTTTTGTCCGCGCTCTCCTTCACCACCCACATATTCTGGTTTCGGGAAAGGGCGACGTTCGGGCAGGTGTTTTCGCTCATGCTTTGCTCCTCTGAGTCGTATAAAAGGTGTGCAGATCGACGGTGACGGACAGGGTATAGCGCCCATCCTGTCCCGTTCCTGGCTCCTGTAGCGTTGTTTCCTCGCATCGGAGTTCCCCGCCGGAAGGCAAGGGGGAGGGCGGTACGGCGGAAGGCGTTTTCGATGCGCCCCTGCAAGGCGTAGCCCGCGGGGACGGGCATGTCCGGGGGCAGGGACAGCGTGACGACATAGACGCCCACGCGCTTGGAGAGGGCGTCCGGCCCGCCGAGTTCCCCACGGAAGCTCTTGCCCATGTTCAGCTTGCGGGCGACGAGCACCTGATCGGGTGAAGGCGTGGTCTTTTGCCCCATTGGAAGGATGCGGGCGTCGGCGCCGACCGTCTGGAAGAGCAGGGCGTCCAGCACGGCGTAGAGATCGAAGAGGCTCGCGTACATCAGGCTTCCCTCGCCATTTGCCCGAGCTGTTCCGCGGCCTCCCGGAAGGTAAGGGCGATGAAGCCCGCGGGGGCCTGCTCGGACCATCCGGCCTCAAGGAAAGGCATATAGTCGAGATCGCTTGTGATGCTGAACAATTCCGCGTCGGCCCCCACTTTGGCGATGGCTTGTTCCACGGCGGCCGACACGTCGCCCCGAAACTCGGGGTAATCGCCCGCCGGAGGCACGGCGTCGCTCGGTTCCGCGCCGAGGTTCCATGACGCCCGCGCCCGGCCCGTATTTTCCGGGGTGCGCTCCACCAGCGTCCGGTAGGCTTCAAAGGCCACCAGCGCGACGGTACTCCGGGCGTATTCCGCGTACAGGGCGCACATCTCCGTCATGGCCTTGTCGAGTGCGCGGGCGTCGGACGTGCTCAGACGGTCGAGTGCGGCCATGCGGCGCTTGATGGCCTGGCGGCGGCTTTCGATGGCGGCAATGTCCACGGCTACCCCCTGCGGATCAGGATGTTGTGGACCAGTGCCGTATCCCCCGGGGCCATGGGTGCGGAGTCCACGACGCTCCATGTTTCGCCGTCCATGATGATCTGGTCGGGGACGGCGGGCACGGGAAGGCCGGAGTCCGCGGCGAGGATGATGCAGTCCCCAAGCTGTATGGGCAGTTCCGGGTTTTCTTCGATTTTGGCGTTCTTCCGTATGCCCTTGAACGGGGTATCCTTGATCGAAGGTTCATAACGCATGGTCTGATCGTTGTAGACCTGTCCATCCTTCTTCTGACGGTAGAGCATCCGTTTGCCGAACTTGTTGATCAATTGGCGTGCGGTCCTGCCCACGCTGGCGTACAGGGATGCGCTCATCCTCTTCCCACCTCCATGATGCCCCCGCCCTTGCCCGTGCAGACGGTACCGAGCCCGGCGAGCAGGCCGGACAGGGAGGGGAATACTGTTTCCGCCGGGGCCGTGCCGTTGTAGGCGATGCTGATCACGTCCACGCTCAGGCTGGCGATGTCCCCGCCCCGGTCGAGCGGCGCGAGGTAGTCCTGTTCGACGAAGAAGCCCGCCAGTTCGCAGCAAGCCTCGACGACTTCCGCCGGGATTTCATCCGGGGCTATTTCCCCGTCCTGCGTGACCACGCCAGACCGGGGCCACGCCATGCGCTGCGAGCGGGAAGCCTTGCGCCCATTCCACATGACCTTGCGGTTGAGCCAGTCAGAGGCGCGGATCAGCGCAGCCTCCTTCTGGACTTCCGCCAGTTCGTCCGTCCATGCGGCCGTCAGCCGGGCGGCATGGTAGGCGTCGGCATCGGCAACGCTGGCGAAGCTGTTGGCCCCGGCGGGCAGGGTGCCGTCTTCAACGATGAGGGGCATGGTTTTCTCCTTGAAGTCCCGTTTTGGGGTTCCGGGCGGGGGCGGAGGGTATTCCTCCGCCCGGTCGAAGCACAGGGCTATTTGCCTTTGCGCTTCTTTTTCTTGGGGGTATAGGTCATGGCGGTATCCTTGTCGTTGGGGTTGTTACGCTTGCGGCAGCCCGGCGGTTTCGTTTTCGGCGCAGGCTCCGCTGGCTGCGAGGACATGGGCCAGCACGTCGGCCTTGGCGGTGATCGTCGCGGGGATGGCGATGCCGTGCGCCTTGGCATGGTCACGCAGTTCCGCCAGCGTCATCAGGTCAAGAGGCTTGTTTGCGTTCGGCTCGGCGGAGGAGGGCTCCGGCGTGGCGGTCGTGACTTCCGAGTTCCAGAGCTGGTGCTTCGACGGATCGAAATCGGCCTCGTTGATGACGATGAACCCGCTCGCCGTTTCCACGCTCCTGATCCTCACTGTGCTGATGTGCATGGAGCCTCCTACCCGGCGATGCGGCAGCCGAGTTCCCGGCGCACCACGTCCGCGCCGTACAGGATGTCATAGCTGAACCGGGTGCGCTTGTGCTCGCGGGAGACTTCCAGACGGAGGGACAGGCCGGAAACCGGGTCCACGGCGGACTGGATGAGGTTGCCGAGGCCGTTGGCGGAATCCATCAGCGGGCGCGTGGCAAAGGCGATGGCGTCGCGGTGGAAGGCGAGGTTCATCACATGGGAACCGGATACCGTGACGGCTTCCGAGCCCGTGGTGGCCCTGGCGAGGCCGGGATAGATTTTCACGGCGGTGTTGCCCACGGCGAGCGAGACGGCTTCCGTGACCACATAGGTCTGGGCGTCGCCCGCAATGGTCAGGATGTCGCCTTCCTTGAGGCCGGCGGCGTTGGTGGCCTTGGCGAGGCTCACCACCTGCGCTCCGGCCTCGGCGTCGGGGTCCAGCACGATGCGGCGGTCGTTGACCGGGGCAAGCTGGCGGTTCAGCACCTTGCGGGCGTTGGTGGCGTCGACCACGGTGGAGAAGGGCGTGGTGCCGGGCGTCCCGACCATGCCGTAGAACTTGCGGCCCAAGCCGAGCAGGGTGGCGTTCACGTCGTTGGCGATGGCTTTGACCGCTTCGCTGGCCTGCATGGGGATGACGCCGCGATTGGCCTCCATCAGATCCTTGTCGGTCAGGTAGAAAGGCGCTTCCATCCAGCGGTCGAGCTTGATGGTGGCGGACACGGGGCTGATGTCGCCCGTGTCCTGCGAAGTGGCCCCCGGCGTGACGGCCTGCGCTTTGATCGCGGAGGGGATGGGCACGTCGATGCTGGCCCCCTGCTGCGCGGCAAGGTTGCTGTAGTCCGAGTTCACGAGGCGGGGCATGACGCAGGTGCCGCGCAGGGCGAGCAGGCCCTGTGCGAGCAGCTTGTCGACGACTTTGGACAGATCGTTCATGGAAAAATCCTCTTGGTGCGCGCGGCTACTGGGCCGCGACGGTTACTTCGCCCTTGGCGATGGCTTCAAGGTTGGCTCCGAAGGCGCTCATGTCGCCCTTGGGGATGATTTTTGCGCCGGGGGCGTACGCGGCATTGGGATGGCTGCCGGAGCCGCCGTCCGGGGCCTTCAGGATGCGGTCCTTCATGGGGTATTTGTCGATGATGGCCTCAAGCGCCTCTTCGGGCGCGGCGAAGGTGCCGGGATCGGAGCGGCTGAAAATGGGCTGGCCGTTCATGGTGGCGACCACGCGCAGCTCGCCGTTTTCCTCCTTCACCTCGAAATGCCTGCCGAACGAGGCGTAGGCCACGTCGGAGGGAAGCACGGTCTTGTCCTTCAGGAACGCGCTGGAATCGAAGATGCCCTTGACCAGCAGCGTGCGGATGGAGGCTTCCTTGGCGGCCAGCCTGTCGGCGGAATTTTTCTTGGAGTCGGCGAGGGCCTTTTCGAGATCGGAAATCTTTCCGTCATAGGACTTCTTGATTTCCATCTTGAGGTCGTCGACTTTTCCCGCGTCGATGAGCTTCCCGGCGTCAAGGTTGGCGACGGTTTCCAGGGCGGCCTTGGCCTTTTCCGGGTCAATGCCGTCAAATGCCTTGAGCTGGCTGGTCAGGGCGTCGATGTCCTTGCGCCGCCCGGCGGATTCCGCGTTGACGGCGGAAATTTTGTTCACGAGGTCGGGGACGTTATACGCAATCTCCGCACCGTCTTCGGCAACCCATACAGGGAAGCCGTCCTTCACCACCACATGGCCGTTTTCGTCGAGCTTGAGTTTCATGATATCCTTCTCGGTTCGGGTTGAGCTTCGCGCCGGGGCATTCCTTGGCATCACGCCACGATAGGCGGGCAGGCCCGCATAATTGGGCATGAGTATAGACCCGTGCCCCGGATGCGCCGCAAGGGATTGTTGGAAGGTTTTTGTGTGCGGGGAGAAAAGAATACCTCTTGACATGATGTCAAAAAATAATATCATAAGGGCATGAAAAAGAAACACCAGATGACCCTGAAACAGATATTCGCCCGCCCCGTTTCGGGGAGCATCAGATGGGCGGACATTGAGGCCCTGTTTGTGGAGCTTGGCGCGGAAGTAAGCGAACGTGCTGGTTCTCGCATCGCTGTGGTGCTGTTCGGGGAAGTGCGAGTGTTTCATCGCCCGCATCCCGCGCCGACCACGGACAAAGGAGCGGTTGCAAGCGTGCGTATCTGGTTGGAAAGCCACGGAGTGAAACCATGAATAATGTCATGACATTTGAAGACGGCTACAAGGCCGTCATTGCCTATGACCCGGAAATCGAGATGTTCCGGGGTGAGTTCGTCGGACTCAACGGCGCGGCGGATTTTTACGCCTCCGATTTGGAAGGGCTGAAGCGCGAAGGTAAAATCTCGCTGGAAGTCTTTCTGGAGGTCTGCGCGGAAAAGGGGATCGCCCCCAAGAAGCAGGCGGGGCGCTTTGCCTTGCGGCTCGATCCCGAGACGTACCAGTCCGTCGCTATTGCCGCCTCTGCTTCGGGAAAGAGTATCAATCAGTTTATCGTGGACAGCCTGAAGCAGTCCGTGCAGGCGGTTTGAGAAGGATAGACATGTGCGCTGCTATCCATCCCGGAGAAATTCTCCGCGAAGAATATATGGCCCCGCTCGGCTTGAGCGCGAATGCCTTTGCCATCGCCCTCGGCATCCCCGCCACACGGATTCATGAAATCCTGCACGAAAAGCGCGGCGTCAGTACGGATACAGCCATGCGTCTGGCCCGGTATTTCGGGACTGACATGGAGATGTGGATCAACTTGCAGGCGCAGTATGAAGCCTGCCTTCTGAAAAGGGGCAGGAGTTCATGCGGATCATCCCGCATCGGGCTGTACAGGCTTCCCTTCAGTAGCTATGGAAAAGTATACCTATCGCGTCATTTGGTCGGAAGAGGATCAGGAGTTTGTGGGGCTGTGCGCCGAGTTTCCCAGCTTGTCATGGCTGGAAGAGGAACAGGACGCGGCCTTGCATGGAATCGTCCGGCTTGTCTCGGATACGTTGAAGGACATGGAAGCGAACAAGGAGCCGATCCCTGAGCCGCTTTCCCTTCGCAAGTTTTCCGGGAACGTTGTCGTTCGCACGACGCCTGAGATGCACCGTCAGCTTGCGATCCTCTCCGCAGAGGCGGGAGTCAGCCTGAACCGATTGTAACTATACGATTTTCTGGTTAATTTTCCCAACAGGCAGTAAGTTGGGTACCTTTATTGGGCTTGCTCCGTATTATAAATGTTCCTCCGCTTAGCTCCACCCGTTCCCGCATACTTTTTAGGCCACGTCCCGTTTCCTGCATTCCCATAGCCGCTGTAATGTCGAAGCCTACGCCGTTATCCGTAACGCTGACTTTCAGTGTGTTCCCTTGTTTTTGCAGACGGATCTTGACGGATGTTGCCCCGCTGTGTTTGGCGATATTGTTCAGGCTTTCCTGAATAACCCGGAAAAGCACGATACGCAGCGTCATGGGAATGTCGTTTTCGTCCACATCGGCGGCGAGATCCAGCCGCAAGTGGGAATACGCTCCTTGGTAGTCTTTGCAGAACCATTCCAGCGAAGTAAGCAGACCTACATCGATATGGGCCGGGCGTAATTCATTTTGGATGCGCCGGAGCTGGCGCGCCAGCCCCTTGACCAGATCGACGGCCTCGTTAAGCGGTTCTTGCACTTTGATGGCGTCTGGCCTGTCGAGCATCAAAAGTGCCCGTTCAATACCGAACTTGATCACGCCCATTGTTGCTCCAATGTCGTCGTGCAGTTCCGCCGCTAGTTTGAACCGTTCCTCCTCTTGCGCCTGAAGCAAGCGGTTGGACAGGCGTTTCAGTTCTGCCGTCCTGGTTGCTACTTGCTCTTCCAGCCCTGCGTGGGATTCTCGTAATTCGTGCTCTCTGTGTTCTATCTCGGATACGAAATAGAATACGGATCGGGCCATCTCACGGATTTCCCATGCTCCGTCATATGGGATGTTGGCAGAAAATCCCTGTGTTCGCAGACGCATACAGTTGTTGAGCCTAATGACGGGCCGGATGACGTGACGCGCGAGGTATAGATAGGTCGCCGCGATGACCGCCAGCACCAGCACGACGAAGCCGTACAGTAACCCTGAAAGCCCGGACACCCGCTCGGAAAAGCCGTCCCGTGCGTGCTCGGCGTCGGTTTTGGCCTGTGCCATAAGTTGTCCCGCTACGATCATGATAGATTCGGACAGTGCATCCATACGGATGGTCAAAGCGGCGAATTGCTGTGAGACGGCGTGCTGGCGCTTGAATGACGGGATAATGCCGTTTTCGCCCTGTGCGCACAGGATGAGTTTGTCATACAGGTGATTGGCTGCTTCCACCATCCCCGAGATATGCGGAGTGGACGGGACACGCGACAGATCGGCCCTGACGTTGCGTACCCATTCGTACATCTCGGAGGTCACACGTAGGCCGTAGGGCACATCTAGGTCCGTGCTCAATACGAGAAGTAGTGAGAGGATTCTGTAGGCTCCTTGCTTCCACGCTTCCAGCTGCTCTACCCCGGAAACGTCCAGTGCGATGAGTTCCTCCGAAAGCGATCGCAGGCTCTTGACCTGATTCTGGCGCTGTTCCCGCAATATGATCCATCTGGTAATCAGAGTGTTCACGTCGTCGGCGATTCCATCAAGCGACGAGAGCTGCTCCTTCAAACTTTCCACCTTATCCTTGTACAGCCCGATGGCTTCCAGCCGGGATGCCATTTCCCCTGCTTCATCAATACGTTCCTTTAGGGTAATGATAATGGCTTCGCGCACCAGTTCGCTGTCCGTCTGCATCAAGCGGAACATCATGCCGCGGAGCCATTCGCATTCGCGGACAAGCGCGGTCGTCTGGGTCAGGACGGGGATTTTCTGTTCGGCGGCTTGTTCCAACATGGCGTTGATGTCACGGAAGGCGAATAGCAACACACCAGCCAGCAGTACGAACGCCGTCGCAAACAGGAGCAGGGGGATACTGGCCATGCTGGCAAGACCCAACGGGTGGCGGAGCAGATTCATGGATTTCCTCCCAGAAAAAGGGAAGGCACCTTCTCGATCCCATCTAGCGGGGACATAAGCCCGAGCCCAAGTTGCTCCAGATGGCGCAGGGACGGTTGCGCAACCAGCGCGTACGGGCTAGTCGTCAACCACAGTAGGGCATTGTCTTCGACAAGTTCGCGCTGCAACCGATCGTATAAGGTTTGCCGTCTGCGGGGGATGGCCTCCTCAGTGGCCTGTTGCATCAGTGCCTCAACCGTATCGTTGGCGTATCCCCCGGAATTCGTCCACACGATCCCCCGGTCACTGTTGTTCTTGCTGTAGAGGCGGTGAATCCCAATCACTGGATCATACCAAGCGAATAATTCGTCCAGCACTACCTGATAGTCTCCGGTCACGACATGGCGCATCCAATCGGAAACGCTTTCCGAGTCGCGTGTGCGGACTTCGATGCCAAGCCGTGCGGCGAGTTCGTACTGAAGCAGGCGCAAAAGTTCGCGGGGCAGGGGGGAATCCGGCGAATAGTCCACAATAATGGAGAAACGTTTACCATCTTTGCCGCGCGGGTAGCCTGCCTCGTCGAGCAGACGGTTGGCTTCCGCAATATCGTGCGGCGCGGGGAGCGGTGTATAGAAAAGTGCCCCCGGAGGGAAGGGACCTGACAAAGGCTTCACCATGCCATGCAGGAGGCGATCCGCAAGGAAGTTTCTGTCGATGGCGAGCGCGAAGGCCCGCCGCACCTTGCGATCGGAGAAAGGCTTCTGACGCAGGTTGTAGGAAAGTACTGTGTACGGATGGAGGTTGCCCAGCGGCAGGACGGTAAACGGCGCGAATTTGTAGCCGTCGAGGAAACGCCGCAACTGAATGCACGAGGCGAAGAGGTATACGTCCACCTCTCCGGAGGCAAGGGCGAGAGGGATTTCTCCTTGATCCCAGAAAATGCGGAACGTCAGTCTGTCCGCAATCGGTCTATCTGGCAGAAAAAAGCGAGGGTTCCGCACAAGCCGGATGGAGCGATCCGGGGTAAAGGATTCCAGCATGAACGGGCCTGATCCGACGGCTTTCTTGTTGGCGGGATGAGTGGGTAAAGGGTGCCCGTTATCGAATACGTGCCGAGGAAGAATAGGCACCAGCGCCGGCACGAGCACTTTCGGCAGCAGGGGAAACGGACGGGAGAGCCGGACTATGACGGTGTGCGGGGATGGCGTATCCACACGCGTCACGGATTCGAGCATCGGTCGGAAAGGATGGTACTCGCGGCTCATAAGGATGGAATAGGCGACGTCGCCCGACGTGATAGGGTGGCCATCATGAAAGAACGCGTTTTCCCTCAGCTCGAAACGGACGCTGCGTCCGTCCGGGCTGGCTTTCCATGATTTCGCGAGGTAGGGTATGGCGTTTCCCGCCGCGTCCACCCTTGTCAGGCCAGCATAGAGCTGGGCCCCCACGGTTGCTACCGTACTCCCCGACAACAGCGCGGGATTGAAATGGGGGGGGGTGGATTCGATGGCAACGACGATTTCCTTTATGCCAGCGGCGGAGGCGGGGCAGGAAAACCCCCAGAGGAATGCAGCGCAGCACAGCGCCCAGAGCATACTGCGCATTGTTCACCGCCTTTTCATATCGATAAGGCCGCATTCCAGAGCAAACATCGTGACTTCACGGACATTGCGCAGCCCCAGCTTACGCATGAAATTCGTCCTGTGGGTGACGACTGTTTTCTCGGCGACGCTTAGACGGGCGGCGATTTCCTTGTTGGAACAGCCTTCGGCCACGAGCTTGAGAATCTCGCGTTCCCGCTGGGTGAGCTGATCCAACGGAGATGCTATCTCTTCCGTTTGTTCTCCTACGCACCAGTCGATCATGGTACCAGTCAGTTCCGTGCTGACATACCGATTGCCCCGGAGCACGGACTGGATGGCAAAGAGGAATTCCTGGCGGTCTGCCGTTTTGAGGAGATAGCCGTGCGCGCCAGCCTTGAAAGCCGCGCGGATGTGCATGGAAGTGGCGTGCATGGAAATGATAAGGATGCGGGTGTCGGGGCATTCTTTGCGGATATGCGCGATGACCTCCAGACCGTCCCTGCCCGGCATGGACAGATCGAGCAGCAACAGATCCGGCCTGCCTGCCACGGTCACGGTCACGGCCTCAAAACCGTCTCCAGCTTCACCGATGACTTCCAGCCCTTCTCCCAGCAGAAGAAGCTGTTTCAGGCCGCTGCGGAACAGGGCGTGATCCTCCGCGATAACGATGGATACGGACATGGAGCACCTCCGTCGGTTCCCCTCTTAGATAAGCCGAAATCTTTTCCGAAACAATACGGTGTTTATCCTTCATCTCTAAGGTGCGGGCCGGATTGTCCGGGAGAACTGTCGTCCGTAGTGTGTTCCATGACCGAACTCCCCTGTACCGTTTTCCACAAGGAGGATCGTTATGGCAATACGAGAAGGCACAGGCGCGGTTCCGCAGATTGCGGATACAGTTTACGGCAATGGAACCATTCTGACGATGAATCCCGCACAGCCTGAGGCTGAAGCCGTGGCCGTGGCTGGGGGCGTCATCATCGGTGTGGGCGCTCTGTCCGACATGAAGGCGCTGTGTGGCGCGGAATCCCGCTTCGTCGATCTGCGCGGCAGGACCATGCTACCCGGCTTCATCGACGCGCACAGCCATTTCATCGACAACGCGGCCCGGACTCCATGGGTCAATATCAACAGCAAGCCTCTTGGGCCTGTGGAATCCATTGAAGATATGCTCCGGTTGCTTGGCGAGCGTGCAGGGAGGACCCCCGAAGGGGGATGGATCGTCGGTTGGGGGTATGACGACACCATGATCAAGGAAATGCGCCACCCGACACGGGCAGATCTGGATACCGTCAGCACCAAGCATCCCATCGTCATCCAGCATATTTCTGGCTGGGTCACAGCGGCGAACTCGGCGGCGCTGCGCTTGGCGGGGATTACGCGCGACACGCCTGATCCCGAGAACGTCGTGATCCGGCGTTCCGCCTCAGGAGAGCCCTCCGGCGTAATCGAGGCAAGCCACTGTCCCGTGCTGGCGTTAGTGCCTCAGCTGGATCAGGATCAGTTTCTCGACACCTTGTCGGCGGGCTCCGACATGTACCTTGCCAAGGGATGCACCACGGCACAAGAGGGGTGGGTGGCTGATCCAAACTGGTTTCCGCTCATGGGCGAAGCCTTGAAGAGGCGTACCCTCAAACTCCGCCTTGTCCTCTACCCGCTCGGGCAGGACATCAGCCTTGAAGAGTATGGGCGCGTGTTTCCGGATGTTCCTTCCGGCACACCGTTGGACGAAGAAGGTAAGCTCGTCATGGGGGCCACAAAGCTATCAGCAGATGGCTCCATTCAGGCGTATACAGGCTTTTTGAGCCAACCCTACCATAAGACACCGGAAGGCAAACCCGGATATGTGGGATATCCGTCCAACGGCTTGGAGTGGCTTCGGCAGCGCATCATCGATTTGCACAGTAATGGACGCCAGATCGCAGTCCACTGCAACGGTGACGCTGCCATCGATGTAGCCCTCGACGCCTATGAAGAAGCGCAGCGCCAGTCTCCTCGCGACGATACCCGGTTCATCGTCATCCATAGCCAGATGGCACGGTCCGATCAGATTGAACGCATGTCCCGCCTCGAGGCGATACCGTCATTCTTCATTACCCATACCTATTTCTGGGGGGATCGGCATTACGCTATCTTTATGGGGCCGGAACGCGCCGTACGCATGAGCCCGACGGGCGACGCCCTGCGCTGCAACCTTCCCTTTACCCTCCATAACGACACCTTCGTCACTCCCATCGATCCCCTCCTTCTAGTCTGGTCGGCTGTCAACCGCCTCAGTTATGGGGGGCGGGATCTCGGCAAGGCCGAGCAGGGCATCCCTGTTTTGGAAGCGCTCAAGGGCATCACCATCAATGCCGCTCGGCAGGGTTTTGAAGAGGGAGTCAAAGGCAGCATCGAACCGGGTAAGTTCGCGGATTTTGTCGTTCTCGACGAAAACCCGCTTGCTGTCGATCCCATGCATCTTAAGGACATTGAAATAGCGGCTACTATCGTGGGGGATGTGCTCGCCTACGGTGCCCTCTAACGGCGGCCTCGGCCGAAAGGACTGTCATGACGAACTTTACCAAATACATGCGCCTATTGGCTCTGGGAATCACCTTTTCCGCATCAATGGCGCTCCCCTATGTGCATATTAAATTTTATGATGTCATTCGTGAAGCTACACAGGCCACCAACAATGAGCTTGGCCTGCTCATGACAATTTTCACTGGCGTGGGGATGCTGTTGTACATACCCGGCGGAGTGTTGGCCGACCGCGGATCGCCGAAGAAGCTTCTGATCATCTCGCTGGCGATGATGGCCGCTCTCAATACGATTTTCGCCGTACACACATCGTATGTGATGGCGTTGCTCATCTGGGCGCTGCTCGCCGTTTCCGCCAACATGATCCAGTGGCCGACGCTCATCAAGGCCGTCCGTGACACGGGAAGCAAAGAGGAGCAGGGGCGCATGTTCGGTACCTTCTATGGGGCTACTGGCATCTTCTCTTCCCTTATCGGCTTTGCGGGGGCGGCACTTTATTCCAGCGTCGACGACCGGATTCAGGGGTTCCACTATATGCTGTACGGACAGGCCGTCATCGCGGTGCTCGCGTTGATCGCCGTGGCCATGTTTGTCGACGACAAGACTGAGTACAACCAGAGCGTCAGCGTCCCGGAGGAGAATCCCTTCAAGAGCGCGCTTACGGTTATGAAGCTCCCCGCCGTATGGATGATGGTCATTCTGATCTTCTGCGGCTACGGCATGTACATCGGTATCGCCTATATGACGCCTTATACGACGAACGTACTCGGCGTATCCATCACCTTCGGGGCCATACTCGGCACTATCCGGGCTTTCGGCCTCCGCATTCTGACCGGGCCCTTTAGCGGCTATATTTCAGACAAGATAGGATCCACCGCCAAGATCCTCATGGTGTGCTTCCTTCTCCTCATAGGGATGCTGTTCGTGCTTCTCCGCCTGCCTGCGGGCACCTCCAGCACTATGATCATCCTACTCACCATGATGTTCAGCTTCTTTGGGCTGGTGGTGTACACTATCATGTTCTCCTGTATGGAAGAAGTACGCATTCCACCGCAGTACACCGGCATCTCGGTCAGCGTGATCAGTTTGCTCGGTTACCTGCCCGACGGCATTTTCTCGCCCCTGTTCGGACACTGGCTCGATGTCTACGGTAACGAAGGGTACAGGATTATCTTTTATTTCCTCGCAATGATCAGCCTCATCGGCTCGATTGTAAGCCTGCTTATCTATCGGCGTGGCAAGGCCATGAGAAACGCTTAATCAAGGAAAGTAACATGAAGCGACTTATAGCACTTTTCCTCGCCGCCGGGCTTATTCTGAGTACCGCGACGGCAGCGCAAGCCGTGGACTTCAAAGTCAAAGGCCTGTCCCAGCACCGTCTTTCTTGGGCTGACCGCAATTTCACCAAAGGAAATGGCGATGACAACTTCAAAGCCGCCAGCCGGCTGCGCACCACTATTGAAGCGGTTGTCTCGGAATCCCTCAAGGGCGTGGTTTTTCTTGAAGTCGGACACCAGAACTGGGGTGTCTCCAGGGATGGCGCATCCCTCGGTACGGACGGAAAGCAGGTCAAGGTGAGCTGGAGCTATGTTGATTGGAGTGTCCCCAAAACCGAGACGAGGGTTCGTATGGGGCTTCAGCCGTATACTCTCCCGACGTTTACAGGCACGGGATCGCCTATACTTGATGGTGATGGGGCGGGCATATCCATTTCCAACCGCTTTTCTGAAAACGTGGAAGGCACATTGTTCTGGATCCGTCCGGGCAACGACAACGCATCCGAGGAAACGGGGAAGAGGGACCCCCATGATGCGATGGATTTCATCGGCGTCACGCTACCTCTGTCGCTTGAAGGACTTAAGGTTATCCCTTGGGGGATGTACGGCATCATCGGCCGCGATAGCCTGCACGGCAGCGCGGGTGACTTAGAAGTGGCAGCGGCGGGCCTCCTGCCCCAGCTTGCTACGCCCTCCATCGTGTCCCTGTCTGACGATGCCCACGGGGACGCATGGTTTGGCGGCGTCGCTTCCGAACTGACTGTACTGGATCCCTTCCGTTTCGCTTTCGACGCGGCTTATGGCAGTGTGGATATCGGCTCTGCACCCGTAAACGGAAGGAAGCTCGATGTGAAGCGTTCCGGCTGGTATGCGGCTTTTCTCGCTGAATACAAGATGGAGAACGTCACGCCGGGTCTGTTGTTTTGGTATGCTTCCGGGGACGACGCCAACCCGTGGAACGGATCGGAACGCATGCCGTCTCTCGATCCTGATGTGTACGTGACCTCCTACGGATTTGACGGAACCTACTATGGCGGCGCGGCCCAGACTATGGGGTACGGGTTGTCTGGCACATGGGCGGTCATGGCGCAACTTTCCGATATTTCCTTCTTGGAGGACCTCAAGCATACAGTTCGGGTAGTATACTATCAAGGTACCAACAATACGCAAATGGTTCGGGAAAAGTCCGTCACCAACCCACAGGACACTATGTACAGTATGCTTTATCTGACTACAGAGGATAAAGCGTTCGAGGTCAATGTGGACTCGTCATACAAGATTTACGAAAACCTCTCCTTATACTGGGAACTGGGATATATTCGGCTGGATATGGATGAAGCTCTATGGAAAAACAGCGTGGGCTACGAAGCGAACAAGAATAATTTCAAGTGTACGTTGTCTATGATTTATACTTTTTAAAAGCTTCGTGTATTTCATGACAGAAAAAGGAGGCGCCGAGTTTTCGCCGAACCCCAGATAATGTCACAATGTATAAAATCCCCCGTTTCAGGCGATGAAAGCCCCGGCCAGCCTAGACTGCCGGGGCTTTCGCGTCACCCTTGGCCTTCCTTCGCGGGCGTCTGCCCCTTGATCTTCACCGTCGCCTCGCCCACATCATACGACTCGTTGTATTTCGCCTCGCTCCCGTCCTCTTTCGCTCCAAGCCACCGGGCGGCGAGCTTCCAGCA
>ENA-UONU01001340-UONU01001340.1-human-gut-metagenome-genome-assembly--contig:-CS51-NODE-1340-length-18722-cov-6.058553_pt1 | contig 18722 bp, 13 predicted proteins | sample MGYA00242462_ERZ724009 | MGnify/ENA metagenome assembly ERZ724009 | reverse complement strand
ATTTGTTAAACATTAGACTGTTAACAAGTGGGGTGCTTTTTGTTATTTGATTGATTTTTCGTCAGCTGAACAGTGTAAAATCAATCTGTTTTAATTCATGCTTGCGGAATTCAGATTACATAACACCGATTGCCATGCGCATTACCGTTACGGCATCCGAAAGGTTTACGGTGCCGTCACCGTTGACATCGGCAAAAGGCAGGTACTGTTCGGGAATGTGAGTCAAATCAAGCGCGTGGCGCATGATTGCGACTGCGTCCGCAATGGTAACTCTGCCGTCACCGTCAACATCGCCCATGATACCGTTTGCAGTGTAAACAGCGGTTACGGTGCTGTCGGCGGATACGTTTTGATAGGTTCCTTCCCAATGGCTGAAGGTGTAGCCCTCATGCACGGGCGGAGTGGGCAAATTCGCAGAGCCGCCTTCGGGAACGGAAACTTCGGAAATGACGCTGCCGTCAACACCGTCAACGAAAGTGACCGTGTAATACTCTCCGTTATATACCGGTTCGATCTTTACATTGTCAACATAAACGCAGTCGTCATATTCATCGCACATATCGTCTTTTTCATATTTCCAGCCAACAGTGTAATAATCTGAAGCGGGAACTTCGAATCGTACAGAGCTCCAGGGAGTTTGACCCGAAGCAACTTTTTGCGTAAGCCCATTGAGTGTGAGGCTAACTCTGTCTCCGTACATTTCGCTGCTTGTTTTCCAATCAAATGAAATCACCGAGCCTGCTTCAAGATATCCCATGTCAATCGTGAATTCGGTTTCAGTCAGGCGCATACCTGCAATATCGCTGCGCACGCAGTTGCGGCCGCTGTCGGTGACAACAACCCAAGGATGAGCATAGTCGTTGACAAAGCTCCTGTTTTCGCCGGGTGCGTTGACTGCCGCATTGAACTGAGCGGGGTCGCCCGGCGCAACGGGAGGAACATAATCTTCAACATAGGAAACATTATCGACCCATGAGGTAACAGCATTCACAGCTTCGCTTTCATCATAGGCAATGAAATCCCAAGAGAAGTAATAATCACCGTCTTGCGGGATTATATACGCGCAGTTCTCCCAATTGGTTGTTCCGCTGATCTGTTCAACAATCGCCTGATTGATGCGGAAAACAAGCTTATCAATGCTGATCGAGCCGTATTCGCCGCCGACGGGAAGCCCCTGCGTTACAACTTTCCAATCAAAGCAGACTGCATCGCCCGCCTTTGCGTTGCGAATGATGGTATAGAGCACCTGATGACGCTCTGACCTTCCGACTGTTGATTTTACGCTCAACCTGCCGTTTTCGCTTGTGTCAATCGCCCACGGATTGAGGGGATCGTTCATGAAATGCAGCGTGCTGCCGACTGCATTAACAGCTGCATCCAACTCGTCGGCCTGTGCGCCGGGATCATAGGGTGCGGGCTGAGTTCCCGTGATGGAGATGTTATCGATCGAACCGCAGTCGCTGCCGCTTGACGCACTGCTGTCCTTTGAATAAACCCAGCGGAAGGTATAATCTCCGTTTGCGGGAACGGTGTAGGTCTTTGTTGTCCAATTTGCGGTGCCGCTGATTCTGTCAACGCGGTTCTCGTTGGCATAGAAGCTGAGCCAATCGTAATTGTTTTCGCTTGAAACCATCCAGTCGAAGGAAAGCACCTGCCCGGCGGTAAGGCCGTTAAACACAGCCTTTATCGTTGTGGAGCTGTTATGTGCATCCTGCGTTGCGGACTGCATATAAGTTCTGCCGTTGTCGCTGCGAACGACCCACGGAGCGTTGCCGTCGTTCATGAAGGTCAAATTGCTGCCCTGGGCATTCAATGCGGCATTCATTGCCTCCGTATCCGGCACTTCGGGAAGGCTTATCTGAACATTGGGCACCGGGAAAATGCTCGTGAGCGAATATCCGAACCCGCCGCCGATTGCGCCGATTTCTTCGGATTCACCCGTTTGGGGATCGATTCTGAGCAGGATGCCGAAATTGCCTGCGGGAATGTTGCGGAAAGCAACACCGAAAAGGCAATTGCCCTGCGGATAATACGTCACGGCGGTGAGCTGTTCGACGCCGGGGAAAACGCTCTGTCCGAGTTCGCGAACGATGCTGCCGCTTGTGTTGATGATGAGACCGTGTCCGCCGTTATGTGCAGTGGTGTAGAACTGTCCGCCGCCGATATATGCAAACTTGTTGATGCAGGCAACTTCAAGTTCGGAAAGGTTTACAACTTCGGTCAGTGCGCCGGTGCTGCGATTTACGGTCATGATGAGCTGATCCGCCGTTTCATCCTCCTGCACCATTGCATAGAGGGTGTCGGTATCGGCTGCGTAAGTCAGGTCGACAACGCTGTAATCCATGTGGTTGCCGCCGACTTTTGTCGCGCTCCACTTTGATGCATTGGTGTCGATGGTGTAAAGATCATCGGCAGTGGTAACATCTGCATCATCGGTGTAGGTGTGTGCAAAAGCATAAATCGTTGTTCCGATAATCTCGGCTGCAAAGGAAAGCTTGCTGCCAAGGTTCAGTTTTGACTGAACTGCAGAAGGATTTTCGGAATTGAAACCGATAAAATTATAGGGCTTTGAAGGTTCTGCCACGCCGTTTGTAAGTTTCCAATCGGCAAAACCGAACAGCGTCACGCCGGCGTTGTCCGTCGGCTGCTGTCCGTTCTCTGTGGGTGTTTCCGTCGCTGCGGCGGAAAATGCTGCGGGCATAACGGTGAAAACCATCAGAAACGCCAGCAGTGCAGCGAAAAGCTTTTTCATGGTACTTACTCCTGTTTCGTTTTGTGCATGTTTGTCTTTGCAGGCAGCCATGCCGCATAAATTATATCACTGCAGTGCGGCAATAGCAATTATTTTTTGGACATAACGCGGCAAATTTTTAAATTTTCCGTATAAGCGGCACTGTAAGTTCCGCAGCTGAAAATAAAGAGCGGGCGGCACTCTGCCGCCTGCCCTTTTCTGCAAGTGTAGGAAAACCTTACAGTGTATATAAATGGAAATGGAATTTGTTGTTCAATCGAACTGTGTTACCAAGGCAAATCGTTATCGAAAATCTTGTAGTTGACTTCCCTGCCGAGCGCATCAGTCATTTTATAATCTTCGCTGAACTCGATGTTTGTTATCACAGGTTCGCGATTTTCGGTCATCTGTCCGTACTCGATCTTCAGCAGCCCGTCGGTAAGATAGTGAACAGTCGTTATGGGGTAGCCATCGGCGTCATATAGCTCAACGCTGGCAGGGTCGTAACCGGTAGCACTGTCAACGAAACGCCTCATTATCGTTGCTGTTGAATCGATCGCTTCAACAGCGGCAATCGTATCGCCGACCTGTATTGCCGAAAAGTCGTCATGCGAAAGTTTGTCCTTAACGACAACGGCAACTCCGACCGGGAGGAACATTCTGTTGACATCTGACAGCTGCAGATAGAGCCTGTACCCGGTGTCGGTATCATACATCACATATGAGAAATGCTCATCCCTTTCACGAATAGCCGCATCAGGATAGACCGCGAGGGTTGGGCGAATCGTCATGCTGCCGATGTTGAGACCGTCATAAAAGCCGAAATCTCTTGCCAGGAAAATATAATTTGCATCAAAGAGCAAATCTTCCTCCGGATAGACCGGCGGAACAAGCTTCTTCTGCTCAGACAGCGACTTCTCGTTTTCTTTTATGTATCCGTAGTAATCGGTGGCTGCCTTGCAGCTCGGATCATACTTCTGCATTTTCCTCACCCTGTTCTTTGCGCTGACGGCGGCATATGCCGTGATTCCTATCGCAGCAGCAAGAAGTACGCATGCGACTGCAATTATCATCTTTCTTTTTTTCATTTTCTTTTTTTCTCCTTTACCAATTGATTGTTCTTATGCCCTTAACTTGATAGTAAATCCCACTATCGAGCTTTACGTTCACTGAGCTTTGATTGCTTCAAGCCAGTCGAAAGACAGTGCAAATCCCTGTTCTGCCGTTTTCGAAACAGTTTCGCCGTTGGCTGCATACAATGCCTGTGTATTGTTCAAAAGCCAAGCCCCGTTTTCAACAATTTGGCTTCCGCTGAGGAAGAAAACATATTCCGAACCGACTTCAATTTCGGGACTGTCTTCATATTGGTAAACGGTATCCTCAGTTTCTCCTCCCAAAAGAATTACTTTAAGCACATCTCCGCTGCTTGCTGCTCCGGAGTAGCTTTCCTTCACGCGAACCTCATAGACTGTCACAACAGTCTGCTCGTTGTCCTGCCCTGCTTCTGCGGATTCTGCGCCGCTTTCCGGAATACGAAGAGACATCGATTCATATCGCTCGGACAGCACCGTTCCGTATACGACATAGTCTGCGTGAGCCGAAAGATCATCAACTGACGTATATTCCGGATAATCTGCGGAACAGACAATCGTTTTTTTATCCTGTTTCTGTGAAGCACTGCCGTCTGTTTGCAGGTTGTCGTTTGTTTTCCCTTTTGAACCGCAGGCAGCCGTTGTTAAAACTAACATTGCCGCCAGAAGCACAACACACAGCGTTTTGAATGGTTTCATGTTTATTTTCCTCCCTACAACATCCAAATTTGAGATATATGAGCTATCATCAACTTCATTATAACGCACAATATTCATTTGTCAACGGCTTTGCGCATTTTTTTAAAAAATTTTTTCGGTATTTATGCGGTAATTTTTTTCGGCATTCGGACAAATGCAATATCTCCGCCGACTCAATATATTTATAATATTCCAAAGGCTCCGATTTATTCGGATTTGAACACATCGTTTCGCCCTCCGCGACAGGATGCGGCAAAAAAAGCGGCAAAACGGACTTGCCGCCGCATTCCGACTGTGCTAAACTAACAGCAGTAATCTGCGGAGGAGGAATCCCGAACATGGACAAACCGAATAAAACCGATAATGCGGAACAACCTGCCGAAACAGCGGATACAGAGGGCGGATTGACAGCCGAAAAACCGCGCAGCAGACGCAGAAAAACTTCGATTGCACACATTGCAACCGTGTGCGGCAGTGTTTACACCGGCGGCAAAACTGCAAAAGACATAAAAAAGCAGGCTGAGCAAAGCGCGATCACGGCCGATGACGGTGAAATTATTGAGATACCGGAACCTGTCGAATTGTATGAAACGGATTGTCTCCGTGAACCCGAGGACAGTGAAGACGCCTCGCCTTACGATCCGCTTTCGGCAGTCTGCCTGAACGGCAGGCGTTCCGTTGAGGAACTGCTGGAGACAGGTAACCTGTCGGATATCGACAGACTTCGCGGGATTGTTGTTTGTGAGGAACGTCCTTTGAACAAGAAGCGCGAATACGCAAACAGGCTTACCGAGCTTTTGGGAGGCACACTGCATATGCTTCCGCCCGTTCGCAGCGGCAATGATGTTTGGAAAATGCTGTTTGATGAGATTCCTTCGGTTTTTGTTGTCAGCGTTTCTCTTCCCGATATCGATGCGTTCGCGCTGATAAACACCCTTCGGCAGAGCAAGCTGTGCCGCAATGCACGTTTTTTTGTTTGTGCGCCTAAGATGACGAAATCACTTATCGGAATCAGCCGCAATGAAAAGATTGACGGACTGCTTTCATTTTCTGCCCCTGTCGAACAAACGGCCGCAGCTATAATCGAAAAATGTCTTGACTATGAGAAAAAGCGCGGCAAATCGGATCTTGAAGCACTGGAACAGGCAATAAATAACCCTGCGTTTTTCAGCGAGCTGGACGAACAGAAGCGTCGATATGCAATGGTGACCGATTCCATATTGCTGCCGCTCGGACTGCAAAACGAGCATCGCGGCACGGAATTTCTGCGGCTGCTTGTCTGTATGCGCATATTCGGAGTCGATGCGGATCTCAAACGCATGTATGAATACGTTGCAATGTATTATCACTCCACTCCGGCCGCGGTTGAAAGAGCAATTCGTTATTCCATCGAGTGTGCATGGGAGGGCGGAAATCTCTATATGCAATATGAACTTTTCGGCAACACAACGGATTCCGCAAAGGGTAAGCCGACAAATGCCGAATTCATCGCCACCGTCGTTCAGCACATTCGGAACAAACTGCGGCACGGCAGCGCGGCCCCGAAAGCATTTCCGGTGTGCGAACATGATGAGCAATGACTGAATTCTGCCTTTTTTTGCCACAGAAATTCTCCATTGTTTTAACTTGAGTTAATGTTTTTTTAATGATTCTGCGTTATACTGTATGCAGGCGGATCGACAGGATCCGGTCCGCAAATTTCTGTCCGGAGGCAACGAAAAGTGCTTGAAATAAAAAAAGTTTCCAAACAATATAAAACCGGCGATCTTGTTCAGAACGCACTGAGCAGCGTGAGCCTTGAATTCCGCAGCAATGAGTTTGTTGCGGTTTTGGGCCCGAGCGGTTCGGGCAAAACAACTTTGCTCAACATCATCGGAGGGCTTGACCGCTATGACAGCGGCGACCTTGTTATCAACGGTGTTTCCACAAAACAATACACAAGCCGCGACTGGGATACTTACAGAAACCATACCGTCGGGTTCGTTTTTCAGAGTTACAATTTGATTCCGCACCAATCCGTGCTTTCAAACGTTGAGCTTGCACTGACACTTTCCGGCGTATCAAAGCAGGAGCGGCGCAGACGCGCACGTGAAGCGTTGGAACAAGTCGGGCTCAAAGGACAGGAGCATAAGCGGCCGAACCAAATGTCCGGCGGACAGATGCAGCGCGTTGCCATTGCACGTGCGCTTGTTAATAATCCCGATATTTTACTTGCGGATGAACCCACCGGTGCACTTGACAGCGAAACCGGAACCCAAGTTATGGAGCTGCTGAAAAAAGTCGCAAAAGACCGCCTTGTTATAATGGTTACACACAATGCCGAACTTGCGGAGCAGTATGCAACGCGAATTGTGAAGCTTCATGACGGGCAGATTTCGAGCGATACAAACCCCGTGAGCAATGACGAACGAACTTTGACGAAAGAAAAAGAACGCGGGGCGGGCAGCACTTTTGATAAAAAACAAAAGAAAAAACGGACTTCCATGTCCTTTTTTACCGCGCTCTCGCTGAGTTTAAACAACCTTTCAACGAAAAAGGGCAGGACTTTTTTGACCTCTTTTGCGGGTTCGATAGGCATTATCGGCATTGCATTGATTCTTGCGCTTTCAACCGGCATTCAGAACTATGTCAATGCAATCCAGAAAGATACTTTGACCTCCTACCCTATCACAGTCGAACGCGAACCGAACGATTTCATGAGTATGCTGACGGCAGCAAATGAAAAGACGGACGATGAAACACTGAAAAACCGTGATGCGGATTCAGTTTACTCCGATCCTCGGCTCTACAAAATGCTGAACGCAACCGTTTCGGACGGAGACGAAGTAAATGACCTTGCATCGTTTAAAAAGTATATTGATTCGGAGCTTGATGCTTCAACCGCAAAGACCGATCTTCGAGAATATGTAAGCTCCGTGCGGTACGGCTACGGGCTTACCGTCAACGCGTATGTCATCGGCACGGACGGGAAATATCACAGTACGGATATGACCTCCGCATTGTTTGCCGATGATGAAACATCCGAAGGCGACAAGGGCGTCAGTATGATTAACATGATGACCTCCCGCATGGGAAACATGAATCTTTGGGACGAAATCCTTTCCGGAGCGGACGGCGCACTCGTTTCCGAGCTTGTTTTGAATCAATATGAGCTTGTTGCGGGCGAATGGCCGAAGAGTGCCAACGATATTGTGCTTGTTATTGATAAAAACAACGAAGTATCCGACGTTGCTTTCTATGCTCTCGGGCTTATGGACACCGCCGAAATCACAAGGATTTTTAACTCCGTTCTTAAGGGCGAGGAAATCGTGACGGATACACGCTCCGCAAAGTTTGAAGAGCTTATCGGCACCGAATTCAAGCTGATATTGAATTCGGATTATTACTCAAAATCGTATTCGACCGACGAAAACGGCGGTTCATGGAAATATATCGGCGATGACGCCGCCGCAATGGATCTCGTTATCAAAAACGGGCTCGATCTGCGGCTTGCAGGTATTATTCGCCCGAACGACAACAAGGCTGCTTCAGTAAACGGAGTTTTCGGCTACACTTCCGCCCTTTCCGACTATATAATTCAGAAAACGAACGAAAGTGAAATTGTCCGCGAACAGAAATCCCCGGAAAACGTGAATCTTGATGTTTTAACCGGACTTCCTTTCACTTTGGACTCCGAAAACGAACTGTCGGCAGACAAAAAGGCGGAAGAAGTTACCGCTTACTTCGCCTCTCTTACGGACATGCAGAAAACGGGAATCTACAAAAAAATCATTGCCGAACCCGAGCAGGCGGAGCTTGATGCAGTTGTTGAGGAATACATGGCAATGTATCCGACGCGTGAATCAATGGTTCAGCTTGCGGCGGCAACATACGGGTTTGATATTGCCACTGCGGAGGAATATCTTTCCGACTATACGGACGAAGAGCTTCGGACTTTGATGCGTGAACAGCTTGTTTCCGCAGTAAAAAAGAAATATGCCGACAAAGCCGAAGCCGAAATCATGCAGATTGTTTTCGAACATTCCGCACCGAACGATCTTTTCGGCACGGCCGGATATGCCGCAGTTGCGGATATTTTTGATAAAACAATTGCAAACGACACGAGTGTTGACAAGCTTGCGGAATACTATGATAAATTCATGCCGTCAAAGGTTTCCGGAACAACGCTTGACGAAGCACTTGAAAAACTCGGTGCGGTTGATCCCGATTCACCCAAAACCGTTAATTTGTATGCTGCAACATTTGAGGATAAGGAGGCTATCGCTGACAACATTGCGGAATACAACCGGAATGCGGACAAGGATAAGGCTATTGAGTACACCGATTATGTTGCGCTGCTTATGTCCGGAGTTACAACAATGATCGACGCCGTTTCATACGGGCTTATCGCGTTTGTTGCCATCTCTCTGGTTGTATCCTCAATCATGATAGGCATAATTACCTATATCTCAGTGCTTGAACGCACGAAGGAAATCGGTATACTGCGCTCCATCGGCGCATCAAAACGCGATATTTCATCCGTGTTCAATGCCGAAACGCTGATTATCGGTTTCTGTGCGGGTGCGATCGGAATAATTGCATCAATGCTGTTGTGCATCCCGCTGAACCTTATCGTTCGGTCGCTCACAGGCATCGACACGCTGACGGCCGTCCTTCCGTGGCGTGCCGGCATAATACTGGTTCTGATAAGCATGGTTTTGACACTTATTGCGGGCATCATACCCTCGCGAATTGCGGCGAAGAAGGATCCCGTTGCCGCGCTGAGATCGGAATGAAACAGCACTGTTTACTTTTCGCCTTTTGATTTAAAATAAAATAAAAATATCGCGGCTTCCGTAAACGAGGCCGCGATATCTTTATTCTGTGCCGAGTTTTGTCATGCGGAATATGCAATCAGCATATCGTGATTATCCGCCGTTCGGATTATCACCGAACGTATTCTTATTCGCCGAAATACCTGTTCAGAAGGCCTGCGAAAGCCTTGCCGTGGCGGGCTTCGTCACGCGCCATTTCATGAACGGTGTCGTGAATTGCATCAAGGTTAAGAGCCTTTGCACGCTTTGCCAGATCGGTCTTGCCTGCGGTTGCGCCGTTTTCGGCTTCGACACGCATTTGAAGGTTCTTTTTGGTGCTGGAAGTTACAACTTCGCCGAGAAGTTCGGCAAACTTTGCAGCATGCTCAGCCTCTTCATAGGCTGCTTTTTCCCAATAGAGACCGATTTCGGGATAACCTTCGCGGTGTGCAACCCTTGCCATTGCAAGGTACATACCGACTTCGGTGCATTCGCCTGCGAAATTTGCACGCAGATCCGCCATAATATCCTCGGGTGCGCCCTGTGCAACGCCGACGACATGCTCTGCCGCCCAGTTCATTGTTTCGGACTGCTCGATGAACTTTTCTGCGGGTGCACCGCAAACGGGACATACTTCGGGAGCGGAATCGCCCTCATGAACGTAACCGCATACTGAACATACAAACTTTTTCATACTTTTATCCTCCAAAGATTTTTATTTTTTGCGGCACGCGCCGCCGGTCAGCATTTTATGCTCGTTTTTGATTATTCTCCCTTTTCTGCTTCTGTCTGCATTCATTGCAGATATAGAAAAGGTTGAGTGTGTAGGAAACAATTTCTTCGCCGATTTTGCTGCTGAAATATGATTTCAGATCGCCCGGGTCACAGTCGGCAACCCTGCCGCATTCGATACACTGCATGTGTTCATGCGGGCGAATGGTCTTGTCGTATCTGTCCGGCTCACCGGCAACGGGAATGTGAAGGATCTCTCCGGCATCGACCATGAGTTTCAGATTCCGATAGACAGTTCCGAATGCAATGGACGGCATTTCGGCCTTTGCCCTTGCATAAATCATTTCGGCTGTCGGGTGATCGTCCGCCCGTTGTATGATGTTGTAAATCAACTGTCGCTGCCTTGTCATTCACGCCTCCTTAGGAATGATTCCTGTTATTATTATACCACCGATTTATGCCGTGTCAAGCATTAAATCTCATTTCTAAAAATATATTAAAAGCGCAGCCCTCACGACCGCGCCGATGTTCGTTTTCGAAAATTCAATTTCGCAAGCTGTTGAAACGATTTGATTAATCTTGCGGAGTGTTCGGTTCGAATTCAAACCAGCGGACGAAAAACTCTCCGCAGCGATGCATTCCGCAGCTTTCGGCAGTGCGCACCGAAGGTATGTTTTCTTCCGCGCACTCCCATATTATTTCATTCCCGCGTTCTCGTGCAGATTCAACTGCGGTGCGCAGCAACGCCGATGCAATGCCGCGCCGTCGATATTCCGCTTTTGTATCCGCCCCGACGATGAAGCAGCCGTTGTATTCTCCGTTTGAAATTATGTTTCCGCAGATGTTTTCGTCCTCAAGCACAAAAAAGGCAAAACCATGTTTCAAAAAATCCGCAAAGCTTTTGTAGCTTTCCAAAATTTCGGGAAGATAAGCCCCTGCAAACTCAACATTTTCGCGCAAGAAGCTTTCCGAGGCACGCCGAATGCGCATCGGCCGCCCCTCCGCCGCATGAATGAACGGCATTTCCGCCGCGCTGTATTCTTCTGCCGTGCGATAAACAAGCTGTTTCTGTTCGAACAGCTCTTTGTCGAAAAAAACAACGCGCATCATATCCGAAAGCTCTTCCGTGTCGGCGGAATATGCAAATTCACTCAGTTCGAATTCATCTTTTGCCAACGGAAATACTTTGTTCTCAAAAAACAGACGGAAAGCGGCATATTCCTCCGCCGTTTGCAGCGGAGTTCCCATTATCTGGAATCCGCCCAAAAGATAACTGTATACGACCGCAAGCCGCGGTGCCGTCGGATCGTCCGTCCAAACAAGTCCCCGCGTATTTCCGTTCAAAATGCTGAGATAGTGTATGCTGCTCTTTTCACATTTAAGTTTTTCGGCAAGTTTTGCGCCGCGCTTCGGCTCCTGCCGCATTTTTAATGCATTCAATCCGTTCATAGTTCGTATCTTTTTCCGCTTTCCGCTGCGGGTTTGTTATTCTGTCAAAGCATATCCTGCGGGTTGACTTCAATGCCGCGATAGCATTCATCCGCGCAGCCGTCGCTGAAAGCGTATATTGCATTGATTGCTGCTGCTGTATTTGCAGTGCGAACCAGCTTAATTATAACCGCATAGCGGAACAGCCCCTCCCTGCGGCGAATCGGCGCGGCACCCGCGAGTGCGAAAACAAGCTCATTTTCCGCGTTTGCGGGTTTTAATGCAGTTAAAATGGTTTTTGTCACGCCGTTTGCAAACCTTTCCGCCGCATCCGCCGCCGCGTTTTCATCGGCACAGGCGAATTGCGCCCGCACAAATACCGCAAACGGAGGGAACAGCGTCCGCAGTCGGTCTCCGATTTCGAGATTATAGAATGTTTTATAATCATGCTTCGTGCAGAGCCGTATTGCGCGGTGTCCCGGCGCATTGGTCTGAATCACGACGCGCCCTTCTTTATCGGCACGGCCGGCACGACCCGCGACCTGAGTCAAAAGCTGAAACGTACGTTCGCTGCTGCGGAAATCCGAATGGAAAAGTGTTGAATCAGCAAACACGACGCCGACAAGCGTCACATTCGGAATATCAAGCCCCTTCGCCACCATTTGCGTGCCGATAAGCACATCAGCCTCGCGCCGCGTGAATGCATCAAGTATATCCCGATGTGCGGTTTTGCCGCTTGTTGTGTCCATATCCATTCTCAAACAGCGCACATTCGGAAACACAAGTTTCAGCTGTTCCTCAACCTGCTGAGTTCCGATTCCCGTGTATTTGATGTACTCCCTGCCGCAGGACGGACAGGTTTTCGGCATTTTATAATTCGCCCCGCAATAGTGGCAGCGGAGTGACTCATCAAACCTGTGATAGGTCAATGCAACGTCGCAGTTCGGGCAGGTGAACACAAATCCGCACGCGCGGCATTCGGCATGGGATGAATACCCGCGCCTGTTGAGAAACAGAATCGCCTGTTCGTGCTTTTCAAGGCATTCTTTCAGCCGTTTTATCATCAAGCCCGAAAAAATGCTGTTGTTCCCGCTCAAAAACTCCTCGCGCATGTCAACAATATCAACTTTCGGCATCGGCACACCGTTTATTCTGTTCGGCATCTCAAGCAGTATGTACCTGCCCCGCTTTGCACGATAATATGTTGTGAGCGACGGAGTCGCACTGCCGAGAACAAGTTTTGCACCGCAGAGTTTAACCCGACGCAGTGCAACCTCGGCAGCGGAATACTTTGGAGTAATTTCGGAGTAATAGCTCGGCTCATGTTCTTCGTCGATTATGATAATGCGCAGATTCTCAACCGGCGCAAACACTGCTGACCTTGCGCCGACAACGACCCTTGCCTTGCCGAAGCGTATCCGCCGCCATTCGTCAAAACGTTCACCGTCGCTCAAATGACTGTGCAGAACGGCAACATTGTTTCCGAATCTGCTCCTGAATCTGTCCGTTGTCTGCGGTGTCAGAGATATTTCCGGGACAAGAACAATTGCGCCGCCGCCGTTTTCAAGCACGTTCGCAATTGCCTGCATATAAACTTCGGTCTTTCCGCTCCCCGTGACACCGTGAAGAAGCAGACAGCTTCCGGCATCGGCGGATTTGATTTTTTCAAGTGCGTTTTGCTGCGCCGGAAGAAGCGGCAGCGGCTCCGTCGGCTGAATATCTCTGTTTGCAAAAGGATTTCGATAGGTTTCGCGCCCTTGTTCAACAAGAATGCCCTTTTTAACAAGTGCGGCAACAGCTGCGCCCGCACCGGGCACGAACGCATTTATATCGCTTGCGGAAAGCTCCGCTCTGCCCGATAAAAGCAGGGAAAAAACTTCAAACTGCTTCGGTGCACGCGGCGTTCCGTCTTTTTTCAGCATTGAAGCACGCACTGCTTCAATATCAAGATTGTCCGCAATGTGCAGAGTGCGCACTTTTTTTTCTTTAACTTTTGAACCGCGCAGCGCGGCGGGAATCATGACCCGAAGTGCATCGGCGGTTGTGCAATGGTACGCTTTGCACATCCAATCCGCAAGCTTGAGCTGATCGGGCAACAGCGCCGAGTACGGCTCAATCGTTCGCACGATAGATTTAAGCTCACGCTCCGTTCCCGGTTCATCGACAAGTTCAAGCACAAAGCCCTCAATCGGTCGATTCCCCCGCCCGAACGGAACGATAACGCGCTGCCCTTCGCACAGACTGATTTCTTCCGGAACGGCATAAGTAAACAGCCTGTTTACATTGGCATTTGAAATATCAACTATTACCCTTGCAAACATGCTGTTCACCCCCGCCTTTCGGCGCATAACATATAAAGCTTGATTTGAATGTTCCGCAGTTACGGATTATTTTTCGGAAGTCTGATAGTATTCGGCAGGATACCTGACGCAGAGCTCGCCGTTGTACAGTTCGTCAACAGCCTTTGCAACAGGCTTTTTGTCGGATGATTCTTCCTTTGAAACAAGCAGCTGCCTTGCGCGCTTTGCAACGGCTGTTACAAGCATATAGCGACAGCCCGCGATGTTTTCCAGTTCAACAACCGGCGGATGGTTCATTTGGTGACTCATTATGTTACCTCCAACAGTAAGTATTCAATACATTTAACGCTCAATTTAAAACTATTATACGATTATCATGCGGCCCGCCCTCCGCAGCACCGTTCGTCACTCGGAGAAAGTTTCGCCGAGCAGCGCGGGCAAAAGCTCGCGGTTATATTCGGGAGTGCATCCGACGGCATTGAGTATGCATTCGATATTTTGAACGGCCGACTCAATTTCATCGTTCACAACAACATAGTCGTATTTCGGAATGTATTCAAGTTCCGTTCTTGCCTCTTCGAACCTTCGGGCAACCGCTTCGGGAGTCTCCGTCCCTCTGCCCACAAGCCGCCTGTGCAGCTCCGCCAGTGAAGGGGGCGCAATGAAAATCGTTATTGCGTCGGGGCAATTGTTTTTAACGTGCATTGCACCTTTGACATCGATATCAAGCAAAACGCTTATGCCTTCGCTGCGCTTTGATTCAACGTAGCTTCTCGGCGTGCCGTAGTAATTCTTGCCGAACACACGCATGTATTCAAGGAATTCTCCCTGTTCTATCATTGTATCGAATTCCTCGGTTGTTTTATAAAAATAGTTCACGCCTTCCGCCTCACCCTCACGCATTGCGCGGGTCGTTGCGGAAACGGAGAAGCAGATGTTGTCGTGTTTTTCAAGCAATCTGTTTGCAACAGTGCCTTTGCCGACGCCGGAAGGGCCGGAAATGACGATCAGCATGCCGCGTTTTTTCATCATAGTGTTTGTACCCTCTTTATTTCTTTTGATGCCCTTGTGCAAACCGCACACAGCACTGCTGCCGAATTGCGGAACGAATGCCGAAACTCGGTTTTAGGTTTATTCAAAGTTCTGCACCTGTTCGCGCATCTTCTCAAGCTCGGCTTTGCCGTCGATAACAAGAGACGCAATTGTTTTATCGTTCGCTTTTGAACCGATGGTGTTGAACTCGCGATTCATCTCCTGAACGATGAAATCCAGTTTTCTGCCGACAGAGCCGTTGTTTTCAAGCAGTTCGCCTGCCGCGGCAATATGGCTCGAAAGACGGACAAGCTCCTCATCGATGCTGACTTTATCCGCGAATAATGCAATTTCCGTTGCAAGGCGCGCCCTGTCGATTTCCGTTTCGGAGAGCAGGCTTTCAATGCGTTCGTTAAGCTTTTTTCGCTGTTCTTCAACGACAAGCGGGGCGCGCTCCGAGATTTTTTCGCGAATATCCGCAATCACGCCGAGTCGTGTTTTCATGTCGGATGAAAGCCTTTCACCCTCGCGCATACGCATTGCGATAAGCTCGTTTGCGGCGCGGGTCAAGGCCTCTTTCATCAGTTCCGCAAGCGCGGGCCTGTCGTCGTCGGCCTCTGTCACGGAAACAATATCCGTAAGCCTCAGCGCACGTGACAGTGTCAGATCGTTTTCAATGCCGAGTTCCTCCGCCGCCTGCCGGGCGGCGGTCATATATGCCGAGAGCATCGGCATGTTTATTTCAACTTTTTTTGAATCGTTCCGCGTGTTGCGGTAATTGGCAAAAATGTCAACATGGCCGCGCGCAAGCATCGTGCCGAGCGTGTTCCGCGCCGTGTCCTCAAGGAAGGCAAGCGAGCGCGGCATTCTGAGCGCAAGATCCAAAAAGCGATGATTGACCGATTTCAGTTCAATCGACAATTCGCGGCCGTCTTTTGAAACGACCGCATGACCGAACCCTGTCATGCTTCGTGCCACTTTTGTACCTCCGAAATGCGGAGCAATACCTGCTCCAAATCAATTTATTATACCACAGAAACGCGGATGTGAAAAGAGCCGAAATCGGTATATTCATTCAAAACGGGTTTTAAATTTGAAACAGCTTTCAAACGTAAATATCAACTTCGTCAGGAGCGATATTTTTTCTTGACATTCTGCGGGCAGATGCTAAAATACAATATGCGGCAGAGAATTGGCATTCATCGTTTTCCGCCGCAAAACAAAACTCAGGAGGAACACATGAAAACTCGTAAACTGACGGCTGTTCTGCTCGCGCTCATCATGGCGTTTGCAGTTCTTCCCGCTGCCGCTTTTGCGGAAAGCATCGAAGGCATTGCAGGCGAAGCAGCAGCAATGCGCAAACTCGACAACGCTTGGGCGGCACTCGATGCAGCCGAAGCAGACGCTCTTGCTCAGGGCATGAGCCGCACCGAGGTCATCAATGCAGTTTACACCGCTGCACTGAACCTCAACACCGTTGATAAGGACAGCTTCTCCGACTTCACGAAGGACGGCTTCTACTTCACCGTTGACGGCATGTATTGTGCATACAACTACAGACTCCGCAACGAACTCAACACCGACTGCGCACCCGTTAAGGAAGGCGTTGTTCTTTCAAAGGGCAGCGGAAAAACCGAAAACCTCAAAGACGCCGAATCCGCCGACGTATTTCTGATTGCACCTTACTACGGTCACGACAGCAGCTTCACCGATCAGTACAAGCGTGAAGCGCAGTCCGTCGCGGACGCAACCGGCGGCGACTACCTGCTTATCCAGAGCACGGCAGCGACCGGTCCCGCAATCGCAGAAAATTTCCCGAATAAAGGCGTTGTATTTTTTGACAGCCACGGCACCCAGGACGGCACGTCATCCTATCTCTGCCTGACAACAAGTTCCGGCATCACTCAGGAAGATTACAACAACGGCTGGGCGGTTTATGCCGGCAGCGCCGCATATATCGACGGTCGTTATATTGAACACCATACCCCTGCACCCCTTTCAAACTGTCTCGTTTGGATGGCAATTTGCGAAGGTATGAAGCGCAGCGGCCAAGGCACCACCGGTGCAGCACTGCTCCGCGCGGGTGCAGGTGTTGTTTACGGCTATTCTCAGAGCGTCACTTTCGCAGGCGATTATGTATACGAAGAGACTTTCTGGAACCTTATGAAGGATTTTGAAAACCCCGCCACCGTTGCGGAAGCCTTTGCCCAAATGGTTGAAGAACACGGCATATGCGACCCTTACGGCAATGCATACCCTATTGTTATGAGTGATGTTGACGCTTTCCCCGCAAATCCCGACAGTGCGCAGACCGTCAACAGCACATGGAAACTCTGGGGCAGCTTCCCCCTTGTTGATCTTACCGGATTCAGCCTTGACATCACAAGCGCGGATATTAAAATGGCGCAAACCGTGAACGTCAATATGTCCCTTGTTCCCGAAAATGCAAATAACTTTGTCACAACATGGACGAGTGCGGACGAGTCCGTTGCGATCGTTGAACCTTATGCAGGCAGCAGATGCAGAGCCGTCATCACCGGTATGGGCCGCGGCGAAACCGAAATCACCTGCTCCGTCAGCGTGAACGGCAGCGTTATCGGAACCGAAACGGTTTCCGTTTCCGTAACTCCCGATGAAACCCTTGCCGAAGCCGTCAACGTTGAAGGCGGCAGTCTTGAATTCGGCACGAGCGCGGAATACAGCTTCGTTCCCGTTGCCGAGGGAGACCGACTGATTGCAAAGACCAACAACGCCGGCATGGGCAACACCACCGCCGTGCTGCTCACAACCGTCCGCATGGCGGAAGGCGACACGCTTTCGTTTGACTATTTCTACAGCAGCGAAACCGATTACGACTACTATTACTTCAAAGTTAACGACGTTGAATACCAGAAATATGCCGACACGAATATGACCGGATTCAGCAGCTATACCTTCACCGCACCCGAAGCGGGGCTGTATCACTTTGAATGGAGCTACGTTAAGGACGAACTGACCGACGGCGGCAGCGACTGCGTCAAAATCGACAATGTTGCCTTCTCCGGAACGGGCGAACCCGAAGAACCGCAGCTGAGTCTTATCGGCATCACGGCAACAGCCAATGATGTCCGCATCGGTGAACGCATTGAAGTTTCTTTCGACTGCGCACCCGTTGCATGCGGCGGCACGCAGGTAGTTCACAGCGGCACGATCGCCGTCACCACCCCCGCTGTTATGGAGGAACTCGAGCACACCGTTATCCCCGGTGATATTCTTGAGCGGATCGAAGCCGCCGGCGGACATTACGAAATTGAAGCCGACATTATTTATGTTGACCGTTTCGCCTTGATTCAGGGTTATTACATATCCTTTGAATGTGAAGCGGGCGTTGAAATGACCGGAAATCTTCTTACCGTCAGCGCAGACATGCCCGAAACCTGGCACGGTTCGCTGCCTGCCGTAAATCATGCCGGCATTCACTCCGCAGAAATCTTCCATCACGCCAACGGCCGTGATTACGAAGTTCCGACAGTGCTTACCAACTGCCCGTTCAACATTCTTCCCGCAATGGGTGACGTCAACCTTGACGGCAGCGTTACCATTGCGGACGCATTGCAGGTAATGCGTCATGCAATCGAAGTGCTTACTCTTGAAGGCGCATCCCTTGATGCCGCTGACATGGACGGCGACGGCGTCATCGGCCTTCCCGATGCAATTCTTATTGCAAGGTGTGCAATGGGACTGTAACAGTCAACACAGCAATGAATGAATTGAATTTAAAATGATGCGGCGCAACGCGGCTGCATTTGTTATACGTCTGCCGGGCAGCATTTTCCGGCGGACGTATTTTATTTTGTCTCTATACTGATTTTCTCCTGCGCGCTATAATGTTAAGCCCGGTTTCCCTTCGGTTTTTCCGTCCGGGCGTATTCTTTCA
>ENA-UONU01001332-UONU01001332.1-human-gut-metagenome-genome-assembly--contig:-CS51-NODE-1332-length-18856-cov-45.724695_pt1 | contig 18856 bp, 18 predicted proteins | sample MGYA00242462_ERZ724009 | MGnify/ENA metagenome assembly ERZ724009 | reverse complement strand
CAAAACTGATTTTGAAATTGAGAAAAATGAGGAAGCGTACTTCCTATTGTATATGGGGTAATTCCCAAATAATTTGATAATTCTATTCCGGCCACACTTGTGTCTGTGGAAAAAATTGCATTAGCAATTATTTCTTTTGATATTCCTTGTTCCAATAAAGCCGATATAACAGCCCTATCATGTTCCAGATACATAGATTTTGAAGCGGATATTTGAGTTTGGCAAAACCACATTCCCGCGCCAAAAGTCAGAACAATGTATAGGACGATAAAAAGAGAAAAAAACTTAACTTGCCTATCACGGAATATGCTCATACGTCCACCTCTTTCCATTGATAGCCAAATCCGCGAACAGTGATTAAATGCTGCGGGTGTGAAGCGTCGGTTTCGACTTTTTCACGGAGCCGACGGATATAAACAGACAAAGTATTATCGTCAACAAAATTTCCTGTCCCGTCCCACAAATCATTTAGGATAATATCCCTTGAAACAACACGGTTTGCATTGCGTACTAACAGACAGAGCAGGCGGTATTCCGCATTTGTTAATTCTAATATTCTGCCATTCAATAATACACGGCTTGCCAGTAGGTCAATAAAAATATCGCCACATTCCAGAATGTTTGTTTTATCTTGTGAAGATACTCCTGCACGACGCAGCAAGGCACGAATACGGGAGCATAGTTCTCCTATTTTAAAAGGCTTCGTAACATAATCGTCCCCGCCACAATCCAAGCCCCGGATTACATTGACTTCTTCATCGGACGCGGTGAGGAAGATAATCGGAATTTGTGTATTTTGCTTTCTAACCTTTTCGCAGACATCAAATCCCGTTCCGTCTGGAAGCGTAACATCAAGAATGAGTAAATCGTACTTATTTATATCCTTTAAACAATTTTTTGCTTCTTCAACAGTGCGGGCAATATCAACATGAAATCCGTTTTTATTTAAAGAGTATTGTAAGCCGTCGATTAAGCCAATATCATCTTCCAGTAGTAATAGATTATTCATGCTTAAACTCCTTTCTCCTTGCGTCAGCGGGTTTTTCGGCTTCCTTTGGTATCAGCCACATATAGCCAATTTTTGAAACGCCGGGTATGCGGTTTTCTTCACATAGCTTTTGTACCCGTCTTTCTGAAATCCCCCATTTTTTCGCTGCTTCGGGGCATGACATATATTCCATACTTAAACCGTCCTTCCTTCATAAACTATCAATCTATATTATATGCGGAGAGCCGAACAAAAGCAATAAACAGTCCGTGAATATTGAGAAGTATTTAAGTGCATAGTAGGAAGTATATAGACATATCCAACAGAAAAGGGGAACAGTAAAATGTAACTGGGTGAATGAATATGGCAAAAAGACCAGTGCCAAAATACGACTTCAAGGCTTTTGGAGCAGCGATAAAGGAAGCGCGAACGGGCAGGAAAGAGAGCCGCAAAAAAGTATGCGACGAAATGTTTATCTCTCCCCGCTACCTTGCGAATATAGAGAACAACGGGCAGCACCCCAGTTTGCAGATTTTCTTTGAGCTTATGCTCCGTTACAATATATCCGTAGACCAGTTCCTTTCAGACAAACCCGCCGAAAAGAACACGCAGCGGCGGCAGCTTGACGCGCTGCTCGACGGGATAAGCGATACGGGGCTTCGGATTGTAACAGCCACCGCAAAAGAGATAGCGGAAGTCGAAAAAGAGGGCGAATGAGAACGTCCGGCAAAATTGAATATGGATTTTAGGAAGCGTTGTAATCTTTGAAGATTGCAGCGTTTTTCTTTTGCGTAAGTTTGGCAAAATCAAGGTTTCTTTCGTAGTAGGGGTAAAGGGAGAAAGTTTCTTAGCAAGCATAGGAAAGGGGTACCCTTTCCGTATTTTCGCCCTCCTGCGCTGCGGCGCGTCGGTCAAAAATTGCTTGTTGGGAAGTGTCCCAAACCCTCTAAAAAACGGAAAGGAGCGTGAACGCATGGACGGCAGAAAACGGACGGTGCAAATCAAATTCAGGGTAACAGAGGAAGAACGGGCGTTGATTGAACAGAAAATGAAGCTCGTCCCCACCCGGAACATGGAAGCCTATCTTCGGAAAATGGCAATCGACGGGTACATCATTCAGATAGACCATGCCGACATAAAAGCCATGACAGCGGAGATACAGAAAATCGGCGTCAACATCAACCAGATAGCGCGGCGCGTCAACGCCACGGGCAGCGTCTACCAAGAGGACATAGAGGAAATAAAGGGGGTGCTTGCGGAGATATGGCGGTTACAAAGATTAAGCCTGTTAAAAGCACGTTGAAGAAAGCCCTTGACTATATCCAGAACCCGGACAAGACGGACGGGAAAATGCTTGTGTCCTCCTTTGGCTGCTCGCCGGAAACGGCAGACATTGAATTTGAATTTACCATAGCGCAGGCGTTAGACCGGGGAAACAATCTCGCCCACCACTTGATACAGTCCTTTGAGCCTGGGGAAGTGGACTATCAGAAAGCCCATGAAATCGGGAAGCAGCTTGCCGACGCGGTAACAAAGGGACAATATGAATACGTCCTTACCACCCACATAGACAAGGGACACGTTCATAACCATATCATTTTCTGCGCGGTCAATTTTGTAGACTACCACAAGTACAATTCCAATAAGCGCAGCTATTACGGCATACGGAACATGAGCGACAGGCTGTGCAGGGAAAACGGCTTGTCCGTCATTGTACCGCAAAAGGGCGGCAAGGGAAAAAGCTATGCGGAATATCTTGCAGAGAAAACCGGAACCAGTTGGAAAGGCAAGCTGAAAACCGTCGTGGACGGGCTTATCCCCCAGGTATCCAGTTTTGAAGAATTACTTTCCCGGCTGCAAGGGTTAGGCTATGAGATAAAGCCGGGGAAATACGTTTCCTGCCGCGCTCCGGGGCAGGAACGGTTTACCCGCTTGAAAACCCTCGGCGCAGACTATACAGAGGAAGCCATAAGGGAACGGATAGAGGGCAGGCGTACCAGAACCGCCAAAGCTCCAAAGGCAGAGCGCGGCGTTTCTTTACTCATTGACATTGAGAACAGTATCAAGGCGGCGCAGAGCCGGGGCTATGAACAGTGGGCGAAAATCCACAATCTGAAGCAGGCGGCAAAGACGCTCAATTTCCTTACGGAACATCAGATAAGCCAGTATGAGGATTTAACCGCAAAGATAGAGGAAATCCAGACAGAAAGCGAAAAGGCAGGCGACGCGCTAAAGGATATGGAAAAGCGGCTTGCGGATATGGCGGTGCTTATCAAGAATGTTTCCACGTTCCAAAAGACAAAGCCTGCCTATGATACCTACCGGAAAGCAAGGAACAAAGACCGATACCGGGCAGCCCATGAGGGGACTGTCATTCTCCATGAAGCGGCGGCAAAGGCATTAAAGGCGGCGCGCATTTCCAAGCTGCCGAACCTCGCCGCTCTGCAAGCGGAATATGAAAAGCTGCAAGAGCAGAAAGAAGCCCTCCGCGCCGATTATGGCAAGCTGAAAAAGCAGGTCAAGGAATATGACGTTATCAGGCAGAACATAGACAGCATTTTGCGGCAGCCAAAAGAGCCGGAACGGGAAAAAGGAAAGGAACGGGAATAGTATGAAAATAACAGAGATTAGAACATCTTACAAAATAACAATGGAAAATGATATGTGCGGCATGGAAACTTATCTTGACACGGGTTGTAAAATCCGAATTACGTTCGACAACGGGGCGACGCTCGCGGGTCGCGTTTTATGTGTGGAATATGGAGATATTCCCAAAGAAAATGATATGATTATTATAGAGGTAGAGGACGGCAGACTTTACGCCGCAATAGCAGACAGAATAACGGATATAGAAATCGTATAGGCAAAAAAAGAACGGGGCGCGGAAAGCCAGAAAAGGCTAACCACGCCCCGCGTCTGTGGGTGCCGCTATGGTTTTGTTACGCAGTAGAACCCCATTTTTGAGGGAAAAGATAATCTGTATCGGCTGCGCTGTTTTCCTGCCCGGAGAGCCGCATAAATCAAGGCTGTTTTCGCCCTTACTGCGTAACAAGGGCGCGGCGTTTCCTCATGCGCTCCGCTGCCTGCCGGTTCGTGATACGCTTCCGGCAGTCCGGGCAGTATTTGACATGATTAGACCTTGAAGCAAAGAACGCGCCACACTCGGTACACTTCTTCCTGTCCTCGGTCTGGTAAAGCTCCGCATAGAGCAGCTTGTCGCCGGGAAGTACGGCAATACGGAACCACTTGCAGAGCAGGGAATAGGAAATGAGCTGCGGGCAGACACATTCCTCCCCGTCGTCCAGTAAGATACAGTGTCCGTTATCGCAGTTGCAGCACTCCCGCTTTACAAGGGCATTGACTTTCCGGCTTTGCGGCGGCGTGAGCCGCTTGACCGCGCTCATGCTTCATCAGCGGCATAGACGGCAAGCTCCGCATATTCCGTTTCCGTCAGCGCGTCCACTTTGGAAAGGGTGCGCTTTGCAAGCTCCCGCATATCCGCGTCCATGTAGGGCAGCGCAGCGTTCATGTTCTCCCTAAGCTGCTCCCGGTTCCCCTCATGGTAAATGCTCAAAAGGTTCATTTCTTCCACGGTAAACTGTGTCATGCTCATACCTCCATTTCTTTTTGTCTGGTCTTTGCCGCCTTTTTCGGGGCGGTTTTCTCTTTGTCTGCGGCAAGCTGCGCCCGGACAGAGGGGCGTATCTTGCGAACGTCTTTGCTCCTGTCCTCGCTTTTGTCAATCAGCGCATAAGTTCCGAAACGGTCTTTGTTTCTGGAAAAGGCAAGGGTCTTATAGGGCAGCATGGAAAACAGGCGGTCAGCGTCCTTTTCTGTGGCAAGCCGGACAAAATACGGGGACAGCTCCACCATGAAACGGGTCTTGTCCGGGCTGTTCGGCTCCTGCAAAGACTTCATTTTTTCCACCACGCGGCGGGCTTCCCGTTCTATCCGGTTATCGTGCAGCATGGTTATATGGGCTTTGAAATCCCCCGGACGCAGCTTTTCTCGGCTGCGCTGTTCCTCTATGAGTACGTCCCGTAGGGCTTCCGGGTCGTTTGGCTGCGCTTCAAAGCGTTCAAACTTCCCAAGCTGCGGGTCGGGGTTGCCGTCATAATACTGTCCGGCGGGCTGTTTCCGTTCCCCATGCTCATAAATCAGCGTGTAATTATCGACGGGGACAGACTTTTCTATCACGCGCCGGAAGTGCTGCCCGTAATCAAGCTCGTAAAGGTTCCCTTTGAGCTTCCCGTCCTCCTTCCCGGTCAGCTCCACCAGATAGGCAAGGACGGTATCGCGGGTCTGCTCCCCGTAAAACCGCCATGTGTTGTGCTGCCTTGTGTCCTTTAGGAAAACGTCGCGCTCCCGGACGCAGCAAGTCCCGGACGGGCGGGAAAACCAGAGGATTTTCCTGTCCTCTGCGCCGGGTCTTGCCGCCGCTTCCTGCAAAATCCGTTTGTCTATGTCAAAATCATCTTGATAAAATGCGGTGTTCTGCCGCATGATAGCGTCAAGGGACGCGATAACGTCCACGTTCTCAAATTTATTCAATGGTTCAGCTCCTTTCCAAGTCCTGTGACTTCTGTTTTGTGGGTTTCTTCTGCGCCGCCCGTTCCTTATCGGCTTTGAGCTGCGCCCGGATAGAGGGCTTCTTTTCCGGCTTTGCCGCCTTGCCGCGCTCCTTATCAGCTTTGACTGCATTAGCCAGGTCAACAAGGGAAATGGTTTCCCCTGCCTTAACTTTCGCTTCCAGTTCGTCAACGGTCGGGGTATTGTTTATCCGTCCGTCAATCATGTTATAGTTTTGCTCGGTGGTCTGCTCGGCAGCTTTTAAAGGGTTTTCCCGTTGTGCCTGCTCTGCGGCAACGGCAAATGCCCGCGTCCCGTTCCCCATAATCAGATATTTCCCGTCGTCCGACTGATGATGAACGCCATAGCCCGCCGCCTCCATTTGCTCCCGGCTCATACCCGTTACATAGAAAGTCCCGCGCGGTGTCCGGATTTTCTCGCCTGTTTCCAATGCGTCCGGGGTAAGCTGCGGCTGCTTCTCCTGCAAAAACTCCGGTACCTGCTTAAAGTCCTCTCGGTCTACATAGTGGGCGGTGTCCTGCCCGCTCTGATGAAGCACGACTACATCAGAAACGGAAAGGCTGTGTCCTTTGAAATCTTTCGGGTGGTCGATATTGAACCGGGTAAAAATGTCGTCAAGGGACGTTCCCGGCACAAGGGGCGCGGTATAGATAAGCTCATAGTTCGCCCGGTCAACGGCAAGCCCCGCCGCTTGCAGGCGGTCGTAAGGCTCAAAGCGGTAGTCCCGTGTTTTGTCCCCGTCCTTTAACTGGTAAATGGAAAAGGTGTCGTCCCGCCCGGTTTCCGGCTGCTCCTGTGCCTTTGCGTACAGTTCCTTTACCTGTCCCTCGGTCAGCTCCCCGGCGTTTAACTGTCCCAGAAGCTCCCGGCATTTCTCCGGCGTCCCCCGGAAAAGCACTTCGCCCATTTTTGCCCGTTCGTTCTCCTGCGTGACATAGGCTTGCAGCAGATAAGCGTTTTCTTCCCTGTCGCTGTATGGGTTGCGGCGTACCCGGTAAATGGTTTCGGGGGTAAAGGCGGCTTTCTCCTGCGGGGCAGCTTCCGGCTGCTCCGGGGTGCTTCCCTCATGCTGCGGCTGTGCCTTTTCTTTCTCCTGTGCCTTTTGAAGCTCTGCAAAATGCCCGTCAATGGCGTTTATCATTTCAGCGGCGGTATTGCGGATTGTTTCAAGGGAACCTCTAAGTTCTGCAAGCTCCTTCCCGCTGCTCCACCCGGCGACATATCCAAACGAATAGTCCGACGTATCAAGCCCGTAGTGTTGGCAGACGGTATAGGCGACGCTTTCTGCTTCCACCTCACGGGTACGTCGGTCAACGCAGGGCTTTTGTTCCTCTTGCGGGGCGTTTAAGTCTATGTCGTGCAGCTTCGCGTGGGCGATTTCATGGATAGCGGTTTTAAGGGTCTGCAAGTCGCTCATGCCCTCGTCAATGGCAATCCTTTTTTCCTCCAAGTGGTAATAGCCGTGTGCGCCGCCCTCGATTTTCTCAAAGCCGACAGGGACAGGGGAAGCCTGTTCCAGTGCTGCGAAAAAGTCCTTGAAGCGGTCAACGTCCCCGGTCAGTTCGTCCACGGCTATATCCGGCAGCTCCCGCCCCTCGGTCTGGGACACATCAAAGACGGACACCACCTTATAGGCGGGTACCTTGATTTCCTTTTCCTCGGTAATGGGCTTCCCGTCCTTCCCGATAACAGGCTTCCCGGTCTGCGGGTCGGTTTTCTCTACTTCCTGCTTTACCGTAAACGGCGACGGGGCTATGATTTTGATTCCTTTTTCGCCTTTCATCACGTTCCGTCCAAAGTTATTTTTCCATGAGGAAAAGCCTGCCACAAGGGAAGCGTCGGGCTTCTGCATGGCGATAAGCAGCGTATTGTTAAAGCTGTAATTGTGGAATTTCGACATGACGCGCAGATATTCTTTGTAACGCTCGCTTTCAAACAGTTCCGCTATCCCCTGTTCCAGACGGTCAGTAATCTCTTTGAGCTTGTCGGCGGGTTTCTCGGACGTAAGGACAATGGGGATAACCGGACGCGGCTCCTGCGCCTGCTCCTTTGGTTGTGCTGCGGTCTGCCCTGTGGGGGCAGCGTCCATTTCTATCTTTTCCGGGTCTGGGCGTTCCGGTTCCGGCGGGGCAGGCGTTACCCGGTATTCCTTCGGCACGTCTCGCCCGTCATACCATTCCGTAAAGGTGTTCCGGTTATTGTAGACATAGCCCCATTCTGTAAATTCGCCCCCGTCATTGATAGAAGCGTCCCGCCCGTATTCCTCATACATGAAATATTTTTTGGCTTCCTCCGGCAGCTCCGGTTCTTCCAGTTCATCAACAAGGTAATGCCCGTATTCTTCCTCATTGTGGACGGACGGGTAAATCCAGTAGCAGTCAAGGTTCTGTGCAAGGTTGATAAGTTCCTCCACACTGGAAGCGTGGTCGCCAAGGGCGATAGCCGCCGCAAATTTTTCCCGGTCGTCGTCAAACTGCATTTCCAAGAGCTTCCCTAAATAGTTCAGCTCGTCCGGGTGTTCGTGTTCCCCTAACTTCGCCGCCAGTCCGGGGATAGGGGACTGAAATTCGGTAAAGTGCCATTCCCCATAATTCTTAAAATCAATGCCGATACGTTCAAAGACTTCCTTCATGTGTCCGGCAGTGGTGGGGAATGTTACCCATTCCCCGGCGGGTCTGCCCTCGGTGTATGCGCCAAGGTTGGAGAGGTACCCGCTTAAAATCGGTTCGTCCATTCGTTTACTCCTTTCGTTCTCAATCATGCGGTGCATAAGCTCGTAGTCCTCCATGCTCATGCTGCCGTCATATACATAAGGGTCAAAATATTCCCCGTCCCGGAACGGCTTTTCGGAAAAGGGAAGTCCTGCGGCGTGGGCGGCTGCCCGTCCTTTCTCGATTTCCTCCGGGGATAGGCGGTCGCTGTACTCCGTGATAAACCCGGTAATGCCGTTCATGCGGTGTTCGTAGTGGTAACGGATAGAGGTCGTCAGCTCGTCAAGGGTCATGTTCTCGCTCAAATATCCGTTCAGTACGATAGCGGCGGGGTCTGCCGCTTCGATTTCCCGCAGCCGCCATTCGTCCTCCGGGTAGAGGGTCGCGCCCATATCAAGGTGGAACGCTTCGCTGTGCCAGGAACGCCCCTCTTTCCAGAACGCCACCCATGCGTTACCGCCTTGTAATTCTTCCTGCTGTTCCTTTATCGCGTCGCGCAAACTTGCCATGTATAACCTCCTTTCGCAAGTAGCAGCGCGGAAGCTGCCGTTTCGGGGTTTCATTCCCTACTACGGGGCTGCCGCGCTTTTTGCCAGAGTATTTTTATTTTTTCAGAGGGTTTGGGACACTTCCCAACAAGCAAAAATCCCCGTTGTTCCCGGTAAGGGACAGCGGGGATTTTACGGAAAGGGTACCCCTTTCCTATGCTTGCTGCGTTACTTTCGTTTCTTCGGAAGCTCAACCCGGTAATTGACGTACTTCCCGCCCGTATCAGCCAAAAGGACGGTTCCCTCATAGGTCTTGCCTGTTTTCGGGGAATAGAGCTTTTTCACGGCTGCCTTGCCGTCCTTTAGGAGCGCGGAAGCGATTTTCGGGGAAAAGGTTACTTTCCTTTCCTCAAAGAAACGGTCATTTTTCCACATGGTAAAGGCACATTCCCGGCTGCTGCAATAATAGTTCTTTTTTCCCTCATAGACCGGGGAGCCGCAGCGGGGGCATTTGCCAAGCTCGGCACGTTCCGGCTTGAACAGGTCTTTTTTCTCGTCGGAAAGGAAGGGATAGGATTTCACAAGCCCCTTTGCCATTTCCTCGATACCGCCCATAAATGCGTCCGGGTCTGCCTTTCCCTTTGCTATCTGGGTCAGGTTGTTTTCCCATTCGGCGGTCAGCTTCGGGGAAGTGAGGGCTTCCGGCAGGACGCATACAAGGTTGATACCGTCCTTTGTGGGGATAAGCTGCTTCCCTTTGCGCTCCACAAAACCGCCCTTGACTAACTTTTCAATGACGGCGGCGCGGGTCGCAGGCGTTCCAAGCCCCCGGCGTTCCGCGTCCGGGTCGGTTTCCTCATTCCCGGCGCGTTCCATAGCGGAGAGCAGGGACGCTTCGTTATGTGGCTTCGGCGGTGTGGTGTCATGCTCCGTTACCTTTGCCGTAGGGCTGTCAAAGGTCTGCCCCTCGCTAAAGGAGAGCGTACCGGGGAGAAGCCCGCTTTCTTCGCTGTCCTCCGGGTCGGGCTTTGTTTTGAGGGTCGCCCGGCAGCGGCGTTCCAAGCCTTTCCACCCGTCGGAAAGTACCGCCCTTGCCTTTGCGGTAAAGGTCTGCCCTGCACATTCAAAAACCGCCGTGACCGCTTCAAAGGTGTGCGGTTCGGCGGCAGCCATGAGAAGCCTTGCCCCGGCAAGGGTAAGGATATTCCGTTCCGTTTCCGGTAGCCCTAAAAGGTTGGTTTTTGCAAGCTCCATAGTGGGAATGATTGCGTGGTGGTCGGACACCTTTTTGCTGTTTAAGAGCCGGGAAACTTCCGGCGTGAGGGCAACGCCCTCCATAAAGGGGAGCTTCCCGCATAGCATTGTGAGGATACCCGCCGCCGTGTCGCCCATGTCGTCGGTCAGAAATGCGCTGTCCGTCCTCGGATAAGTAAGGAGCCGCTTTTCATAAAGGGCTTGTGCAAGGTCAAGGGTCTGCTTTGCGGTATAGCCGAAAATCCGGTTCGCTTCCCGTTGTAAGGAAGTGAGGTCAAAGAGCTTCGGCGGGGCTGCGGTTTTCTGTTCTTTCACAACGGAAGCGCACACGGCCTGCGACGCTTCGCAGGCTGTTTTCAGTTCCCGCGCTTCATCAGCGGCGGGGAGCCGGACGCTTACGGCTTCCGCGCCGGAAAGCATGAGCCGCACATGGTAGTATTTTTCTTTCTTGAAGGTGGTAATGGCAGCGTCCCGGTCAACAAGCATTTTTAAGGTCGGGGTCTGGACGCGCCCCACGTTCAGGGTATGGTTATAAAGGCAGGAGAAAAGGCGGGTGGCGTTGATACCGATAATCCAGTCAGCCTTTGCCCTGCAAAGGGCAGAAGCAAAGAGGGGGTCATAGCCCCGCCCGTCCTTTAAATGGGAGAAGCCGTCCCGGATAGCTTCGTCCTCCATTGAGGAAATCCAAAGGCGGCGCATGGGCTTTTTACACCCGGCAACTTCATAGACAAAACGGAAAATGAGTTCCCCCTCGCGTCCTGCGTCGCAGGCATTGACGACTTCGGAAACGTCGTCCCGGTGCATAAGGTCTTTGAGGGTGTCAAACTGCGCTTTCTTATCGGCAGCAACGGTGTATTTCCATTCCTGCGGCAGAATGGGTAAGCTGTCATAGCTCCATTTCTTGTACTGTTCCCCATAGGCGGCAGCTTCCGCAAGCCCGATAAGGTGTCCGACACACCATGAAACAAGGTAGCCGTTCCCCTCGATAAAGCCGTCCTTTTTCTCCCTTGCGCCAAGGACAGCGGCGATAGACTGCGCCACACTGGGCTTTTCAGCGATTACTAAGATATGTGAAGTCAATAAAAATCCTCCTTTCAGCGTTCCGGCTGTCTGTCTTTTTCTAACTTTCTGATACAATACCCGATACAAGGGGACTGCCCCTTATAGGGGCAGCCCGCGCAGCGTAGGGGAAAGGAAGCGGGCGGGGATTTGTCCCGCTTCCCGTCCTCCGGTTTCTGTATCATCATCTTTTCATAGGGGCTGTCTGTGAACAGGGTCATACGTCCTTATCCTCCTGTCCCCCGTCAGCTTCCTCCCCGTCTTCTGGTTCCTCCGGCTGTTCTTCCTCGGTTTCCTCGTCCTCGTCGTAGTCGTCAAAGTCATAATCGCTAAGGTCGTCGCTTCCCTTTGCCGCGTCCTTCTTCGGTTTCAATACCTTAAAATAGTAGAACGCCGCGCCGCCTGCCCCGGCAAGCACAAGGACGATAAGCAGTAGCCCCATGCTGCCGCCGCTTTCTTCCTCCTGCGGTTCTTCCGGTTCCTCCGGCTCCGGTTCGGCTTCCGCGCCCGCACACTGGGTACGGTCGGTAGAGCATACGGGGCAGTTTATATTGACGGCTCCGGCTTCACATTTCTCCGTACAGGTGCAGACAGCGGGCGTTTCCGTTGTGGTTTCCCCGTCCTCCAAAAGTGCGGAAAGGTCTGCGTCGTCTACTTGATTGAGAAAATGGACGGTGTTTTCCCCCTCGTCGTCCCGGTCAATGAGGATATAGAAATAATTCCCGGCTTTGGTCGTCACTGTGATAAGCTGCTTGTTCCCGCCGAAATCATCTACAAGGGTTGCGTTCCCCTCCGGCGTGAGGGGTTCCGCTTCGGTTTCCGGTTCCTCATAGACAACGCCGCTGTCGTCGGTTGCGTCGGGCGTGTCCTCCGGGGTCTGTGCAAAAGCGGGAACGGAAAAGCCGCCCATAAGGAGCAGGGCGGCGCAAAAGGCGGTCAGTGTCCGTGTGATTTTATTCTTCATGTTCTAAGTCCTCCTGTCCCTCGTCGTAGTCTGCGGCTTCCCCTGCGCCATAGTCCGGCGCGGGTTCCATGCCCGGAATACCGTCGCCCGAAAGCATGGCGTTAAGCTCCTGCGGGGTCAGCTTCATAGCCCGCACAAGCTGTACGATTTGCAGGTTTTCCGCTTCGGTTTTCTGTGCTTCCAAGCCTTTCAGCTTGTTCTGGTACTCTGTGATTTTCTCGCGGGTTTTCTGGATTTCCCGGTCGATACGTTCAATCTTGTTCATAGCCATATAAAATTTCTCCTTTCATTTTTGGTCGGTTTACCAGTTCATCAGCCCGTACCCTTTGATACACTGATAATTAAGGTCGTAGCTTTTTATCTTGCAGGCGTCGCCGGAATTGCCCTCCACGGTGTAGACGCGGCTCCCGTCTGTGCCTATGACAATGCCTACATGGTCTGCGCTGCCGTCTAAGTCCCAGTCAAAAAAGATAGCGTCGCCGGGGGCGATATTCTCATAGCCCCTCGCGCCCCATTGCCCCCGTGACTGGAACCACGGGACACCCTGCGACTGGCAGGCGGCAAACTTCGGTTCGCTCACGCCCGCCCGGTTGTAACACCATGACACAAAGCAGGCACACCACTCGACGCGGGAATTAAAGCCGTACCAGCTCCAATAGGGATAGCCGCCCACGTTCCCGACCTGCTGTTTCGCAAGGTCTACAAGGGCGGTATTTCCGGGGCGTGTGCCGTTTACAAACTGTACGCCGCTTAAATCCTCCGACGCGGAAGTGTCCGGGGAGCCGCCACCGAAAATCAACGGCTTGTTGCCGCTTGTTTCCATGTAGACGCGGAACATTTCAAGCTGCTCCGGGGTCAGGAGTTCTTCCGCAAGTGAGGATATGGGCTTGTTCGTCAGCTCCACATTGAGGATATGGTATTCATACGGCACTTGAACCGTATAGGTTTCCTCATGCTCGTTGCCGTCCTCGTCCGTCCATGTGTCGGTGCGTTCTTCCTCCCGGTAGCGTATCTCCACTTCCTCGGTCAGCGTCAGGGTGTACTGCAAGCCGAAAATGCGCTCGATTTCTGCCTGTGCGCTCTCCGGGGTATAGCTTTGAAGTAAGGCGGTCAGATAGGACGCTAATTCATGGGGGTTATGCCCGATTGTGTCAAGGTCGTAACGGTATTCATCATAGCCGGGGTGGGTTCGCTCGATATTGTCAATCTCTGCTTGCAGCTCATTTTCCATAGCGACATAATTGTTTTCCACCGCCACAAGGTCGCTGTCCTCTGATGTGTAGGAAGTCCCCACAACGCCGTTTATCGTCCCGGAAAACATAGCCGAACAGGACGACAGCCCCGCAAAGACAAGGATAATCAGGAGCAGCGCGGCTATGGCGATACAAACGCCTGCCGGGTGCCTTGCCACAAACGCTACGGTCTGCCTTGTTTTCTCGGCGGCTTTGGCTGCTGCTTTCCGGGTGTTCTCCGCTGCGGCTTTGATACCCTTTGCGCCGCCTGCCCCTGCCGCTTTTGCATACTGCTTTTTAATCTGCTGTTTCTGCCAGAAGCGGGAAAGGGGATTGCTCGTAAGCTGCGGGTTTTCGTGCAGCGTCTTGTGGTACTGGAAGTTGACATTCGCCTTTGCCGCCGCTTTCTCTGCCTTTGCCGCTTTCCGGTAGGGTTTGAGCTTGTGGCTGCGGTAGCCCTGTTTGACTTTCCGCGCCCCGTATTTTGCGCCTTTTTCCGCCAGTTCTTCGGATTTGTGCGCGCCCTCCACACCGGAATTGTCCTTTTCTACGGAATGTACCTTGTTGTGGACGAAAATACCCGCTTCCTGCGCGGGGCGGGACAGCGGGTTTTTATGGCTTTTGCTTCCGGGCATAGGTTTTTCCCATTCCTCAAAGCGTAAGCGGGTCTTTGCCTTTCCGGTGGCTTCGTCAAAAGTGCGCTCTTTGACAAGTTTTTTCTGCTTCGGGATAGCTGCTTTTGCCGCGTCCAGACGGTCGGCTGCCCGGTTGGATTTTTCAATGTACTTTTCCAGTTCCGGCGTGGAAAGTTCTTCTTCGGTAAACTGCAAGCGGGACGACTTCGTTTGTGCCGCCGCTTCCTCCTGTGCTTTCCTTGCCGCCTTTTTGCTTGCCTTTCGGGTATGGGCTGCGTCGATATGCTCCATGACGCGCTCGGCGGTTGCCGTGTCCTGCTTCGGTGCAGTCCCCGGCGTATGGAGCAAGGGAGAGGGCGGGGAAGCCGCCCCTTGAAGCTGCGCCGCGTCCTGTGCGGCTTGCTGCTCCGGCGTTTTCTGGAAATCCGCTTCCTGTATGCGCTTGCTGATACGTTCGCTTTCTCCCGTGGTCTGGTTCTGCTCGGTCAGCCCGTCACGGGTCATTTTCTGCGTGATTTTATCGCGGGGCTTATACTGCTTCAAAAGCCTGCACCTCCTTTCCGGTTCATGCTTCGCCCACTTCCTCCGGCTTCGTCGTCATTACCCGGTAAAGCTCCGTGTCCTTCGGGAAGCGGTCTACAAAGGGCAGCACCACGTTCCCGTAGAAGATAAGCCCCTCGCCCGCTTCGGTATGGGTCACATACTTCATCTGCTGCGGGGAAATGCCTAACTGCCCTGCAAGGATAGCCCGGTCGCCCTGCGCCTGATTGAGCATGAGGACAAAATCGCTGTTCTCAAAGATGTTCTCCACCTCGCGGCTTGCCAAGAGGTCTTTCACGTTCTGGGTAATGGCGGTCGGTATGCCGCCCCATTTACGGAACCGCTTCCAAATCTCGACGGAATAGGCTGCCGTCTGTTCCTCTTTCAAGAGCAAGTGAAACTCGTCCATGTAGTAGCGGGTCGCTTTTTTCTCTGCCCGGTTGACGGTCACACGGTTCCATACCTGGTCTTGCACAATGAGCATACCTAACTTTTTGAGCTGCTTTCCAAGCTGCTTAATGTCAAAGCAGACAAGGCGGTTACTTAGCTCCACGTTGGTACGGTGGTTAAAGACGTTCAGAGAGCCGGAAACATACAGCTCCAATGCCGCCGCAATCCGCGCCGCTTCCGGTTCCGGCTGCCTTAGAAGCTCGGCGTAAAGGTCGCCAAGGATAGGCATTTTCGCCGGGTCGGGGTCAGCTAAAAATGGTCGGTAGACGTTCCGTACCGCCCGGTCAATGACGGTTTTATCGACAGGCTGCAAGCCCTCCTTGCCGCCAATGACAAGCTCGCAGAGGGAAAGGATAAAGTCGCTTTTTAAGGCAAGGGGGTTGTCGTCCTCGCTGTAATTGAGGTTTATATCCATAGGGTTCACATACTGGGGCTTGCCGTCCATGCCTTTCCCTGCCGGGGAGAGCCGCACCACCTGTCCGTTCAATCGCTGCACAAGGGAAAAATACTCTGCTTCCGGGTCGCAGATGATAATGTCGTCGTCCGTAATGAGGAACGCATTTGTCATTTCCCGCTTTGCCGCAAAGGATTTCCCGCTTCCCGGAGTTCCAAGGATAAGCCCGTTCGGGTTTTTAAGCTGCTTCCGGTCGCAGAGTATCATGTTATTGGAAAGCGCGTTCAGCCCGTAGTAGAGGGCTTCCCCGGTCTGAAAAAGCTCCTGCGTGATAAAGGGAATGAAAATCGCGGTGCTGCTCGTCGTCAATCCCCTCTGAATAGGGACAAGGTTTTCGCCCAGTGGAACGCTGCTCATCAAACCTGCTTCCTGCTGATAGTCAAGGCGGGTCAGGGCGCAGTTATATTTCTGTGCGATACCCGCCGCTGCGAACACGTCATTTTCCAGTTTCCGCTTCGTGTCTGCCATGTTTACCACAAGGAACGTCAACAGGAACATTCTTTCATTCCTGCTTTGTAAATCCTGCAAGAGATTTTTCGCTTCGCTGCCGAACGTGGCAAGGTCGGACGGGATTATATCCATGTCGTACCCGGAACGGACGGCTTTTTTCTGTTCCTCAATCTTCATCTTGTCAAGGTCTGTGATTTTGCGCTTAATGGTCTTAATGGCTTCCGTCTGGTCGATACTGCGGATATGTAAGTTGACGATTACGCCCGTTTCCAAGTCCAGAATGTCGGCAAGCATACGGTCGTTGAGTTCCGGCGCAAGGATTTCAAGGAAAGACACCGCTCCGATTTTTCGCCCCATGCGGAAATACCTGCCCTCCCCGAACCGGAAAGAGGACGGGGCGATAAAGTCCTTTGTGGTAAGCCCTGCCGGGGCAAGCCAGTCATAGGAGAACGAAAACGGCTCCCCGTCCGGGTGGAATACCCCATACAGCACCTTTAACCGTTCCTGCCCGTTAAGAGGGCGGGCGGTCACGCCAAGCACCTTGAAGTTATTGAGTATGTCGGTTTCAATGCGGGCAAGGCGGGATTTTGCCGCCGCCGGGTTGTCGGCTTCCACGGAAAACGTGATGTACTTGTGCTTCACAAGCCCGTTATTTCCTTTACTAAGCTGATTTTTCAGCATACCCGCGTACTCGCTGCGGATAGAATTGAAAGCGTCGTCCTGCGGGGGTATGTCAATGGCTTTTTCCGCTTCCTCCCGCTGCGTCCCCTGATTGATAAAGGAAAGCTGCACCGATACGGAAGCGTCAAAGTAGTTGAGGAAATCGCACCAGTTTTCAAAAATGGCGGTCTTGTCGTCGCTGCCCGCAAGCTGATAGTTAATGTCCTCAAAGGCGATACTTTTGGAATACTTCTTATCCGTTACCCGGCAGATACCGTCCGGGTACATCTGCAAGTAGGGAATGGTCTGCTGCGCGGTGTGGGCTTTCCCGTCGCCTTTTGCCTGTCTTATAATGCTTTCAATCTGTTTCTTTTCGGCGCGGGTCAGCTTCCTTTTTCCCTTTGCGGGGGCGGCTGCCCGCGCCTGTGCTGCCTGTCTTTTTGACAATCGCTGATACCTCCTTTTCTAAATTTCTCTGCCGTTCCAGGACGGCGTAAAGGTTTTCCGTCCGGTAGGGGCGTTCCTTTGGACGGATAAACCGGGTCTGTATGATGTTCTTTGCAATCACTTCAAGGGGCTGCCCGTGTTTCTCATACATGGCAAAGAGAAAACAGGGCAGCATGACGACAATCATCGCCATAGCCGCAAGGCTCGTCCCTGCGCTGTCCTTGAGCAAAAAGAAAAGCGGCAAGCCTACGCCCAAGGCTCCCGCAAGACAAATGAGCTGCCGTTTCGTAAGATTGAAAGCGACTTTTGTTTTGACTTTGGATAAGTCTTTCGGTACGGGTACATACGCCAAGTGAAAACCTCCTTTCAAAATAAAAAACACCGATATGTCTATGCAAATCGGTGTTTTAAGAATTTTTAATTGAATTTTTCTATCAACTCTTTGTTGCCATTATTAAACTTTTCAAAAGCTGATAATTCCTGTGGTATTCCATTTATAATGACATTTTTGATTTCAAAGGCGAATTGAGGCTTGATTAAATCACTCTTTATTAGATGATATTCGGCATTAAAACTACTTTCAAGCATATTCAATACCTCAATAATCCCATTATAAATTTTCTTAATTCCTTCTTTTGGTACATCATCTCCTGATAAAAACCAGTTTAATTGATAATTTCTTTTGTGAAATATTTCTTTCAATTCAACACTTTCTGCTTGCAAATAGTATTGATTCTCTGTTTTGGAATAATCTAAATCCCAAGCGGTTAAATCGTCTGTAATACTTCCATCTGTAAGATTTTCTGTGTTAGCAACTTCTGAACACACAATTTCGACAACAATATTTATTGTCATTTACGCACCTCCCAACCATTTTTTACTATTTTATCACATGAATTTTTAAAATACTATATCGGTTTAGTGTGCATTGAGGATTGATTTTGCCAGTGCGCCGGATTTGAACAGGGAAAAGCAGAGGATAACCGTATAGGCTGCAAGGGAGAATATCGCGCTGTGCAAGTTGTCTGCGATAATCATGTCGTTTACAAGGACGGCGTAAATGCCGACGCATATCATAATGAGGAACCCTTGAAAGCCAAGGGCGAATAAGCCCTTTAGGTAATTGTTCCCTATCTGTCCCCATTCCCGGTTGGTCATGGTTGCGAATGGGATAGGCGATACCGAACAGTAAAGGTAAATTTCAATCATTCTGCCGTAGAGGATAACCGTTATCAGTACGGACATGATTTTCATGCACAAGCTCACAAGGCTTGTTTCAAGCATGAGCAAGAGTAGTTCGGGGATTTCCATTTCTTCAAGCCCCTCCTGCATGGAAGCAAGGGCTTCGGCAGCGTCGATAGCCGTATCGCTGCCGATAACCCCTGCCGCACCGGAAACAATGTGCTGCGCCATGTCAAAGACTGCCATAGTAATGTCAAAGGTATGCGTTACCAGAAAAACGGCAACGAACGCTTTGAAAAACCACTTGAAAAACATAAAAGTGTCAACGTCATGCAGGTTGTTCTTTTCCGTTACCATGCTGATAAGCTCCACACATAAGACGTAGGTAATGACAAGCCCCGCAATGGGGACGATTACATTCTCCGAAAGGTTCTGTATCATGGAGAAGATATTCGCGTTCCACCCCTGCGGGGTCTTGCCTACCTCGTTTGCGATAGTGCCTACCTTTTCGTTTACGTCCCCGAACATAGTTGACAGATTACCGTTAATGGCTCCGATTAAGATACCCTTTATCCATTCGTTAATCGCGTCAAGTATGCTCTGCATAGGCGGCTACTCCTGCGGCTTATCCGAAAAGCCCGGTAAGCTGCGGTACAAGGAGCATACCGATAAGGGCAACGCCGCCGCCCGCCATGAGCTGCTTCATGCCCTGGCTTTTTGCACCCGGATTGTCGTTTCCGTAGCCCTCAAGC